>ENA-USUG01002949-USUG01002949.1-human-gut-metagenome-genome-assembly--contig:-NODE-2949-length-24455-cov-94.545656_pt1 | contig 24455 bp, 16 predicted proteins | sample MGYA00250059_ERZ773394 | MGnify/ENA primary metagenome ERZ773394 (study PRJEB29103, sample SAMN06111957) | human gut metagenome | biome: human gut; feature: ankylosing spondylitis patient; material... | reverse complement strand
GATCCGGAATTAGAATTTTATACAACCATCAAATCCGGAAACATTGAGAAGGTAAATGAGCTTTGTCAGGCAAAGATCAGCCACAAAAAAGGATTGGGCGAGCTATCCGACACCCCTCTGCAAAGCCTGAAATATCATTTTGCAATCACAATGGCTATGCTTGCCCGCTACTGTATCGAAGGTGGTCTGGATTTGTCCACTTCCTACAGCCTGAGCGATTTTTATATCCACACAGCAGACCGTGCAAATTCGATGGATGAACTCGATGAACTGCACACAACCGCATGCCTGGACTACACCGGCCGCATGAAAAATCTGCGAAAGAAAAAGATTACATCAAAACCAGTAGCCAGATGTATTGATTATATTTATGACCACCTACATACAAAAATCACACTTACAAATCTTTCAGAACTGACCGGACTGAATTCATCCTATCTTTCCCGTCTTTTCCACAAGGAAACCGGTATGACTGTCAGCGACTATATCCAGCAGACAAAGATTGAAACTGCCAAAAATATGCTGCTTCACTCTTCCTATTCCGCGGCTGAAATTGCTTCGATCCTTGCATTTTCAGATCAAAGCTACTTCTCAGAGGTCTTCAAAAAACAGACAGGACTGACACCAAAACGGTACCAGTCCCTGTATCTGAATGCCTCCGGTCTGCCTGACCGGTAAAATCTATGACATATATAATGTGATTATATTATCCCCGTTTGACATAAGCCACTCGTCTTTCACATAATTATTGAAGATAGTCTGACCATTGATTTCCATGCACTTAAATCCAGACTCTGCATGTCCCGGATTTTTCACCTCAATATGGAGATGCTTTCCGCGGAAATCCTTCTCCACTGTAAATCCGTCCCATTCTGCCGGGATGGATGGTGCTATCCGCAATCCATAGAAATCCGGGCGCATGCCCAGAATACCTTCGACACTGCCAACCATAACTGTTGATGCAGTTCCCGTCAGCCAGTGCACATGGGATCGTCCAAAATGAGGACTTGCCTTACCCTCTGTAAATTGACCATAGCAATAAGGTTCAAGCTTTCTCACTTCTGCTTTATCATTCTGAGCTGCCGGTGAATTCTCCATATAATACTCAAACGCACGGTTTCCATGTCCAAGTAATGCTTCTGCCAGAATCAGCCAGCCCTGTGACTGGGAGAATATTCCCGCATTTTCCTTTACTCCCTGATTATAGATAACCGCCAGAGCGCCATCAAATGCATGCGCATGGTACGGTGGATCCATAAGTACGGCACCAAACGCTGTATTTAACTGCGCATACACATTCTCCATTGCAGCTTCCGCCTGTGCCTTAGATGCAAATCCGCTGATAACCGCCCAACTCTGTGGATTCAACCACATATTTGCCTCCGGATCTGTTCTTTTACCGATTACTTCTCCTTTTTCTGTAAAGCCCCTGATAAACCGGTCTTCATTCCAGCAGAGATTCTGAATCACATTCCAGAGATCTTTCTGACTCTTATCCAGATAAGAAATGTACTCAGAATCATTTTTATACTCAGCGAATTTACGAAGAATCGTCATTGCATAATAAAACTGTAATGCAACAAAGGATGACTCCCCATCTTTTCCAAGCCGCAGGCAGTCATTCCAGTCTGCATAAAGTCCTGCCGGCATGCCATGTCTGCCAAGATGTTTCATAGAGAAATCAATCGCACGTTTCAGATGATCATACACCGTACCTTCATCTTTATTTGCGTAAGGAATCACTTCATCCATAAATGCCAGATTTCCGGTTTCTGTTACATATTTATAAATTGTTGGAAACAGCCACAATGCATCGTCCGCACGATATGCCGGATGTCCTGTCTCCTTCACATAAGAAGCATCGTCCGGTGTATCCTCATGTCCGGCATTGTGTGTGAACTTCACAAGTGGAAGTCCACCACCATTGGCAACCTGTGCCGAAAGCATAAATCGAATCTTATCTGCTGCCATCTCCGGTGCCAGATGAATAATTCCCTGAATATCCTGCACTGTATCCCGATATCCGTATCCGTTCCGAAGTCCACAATAGATGAATGATGCTGCTCTTGACCAGATAAATGTCATGAAGCAGTTATAGGCATGCCAGGTATTAATCATCGAATCAAATTCCTTGCTTGGTGTCTGTACCTGGAAATGTGAGAATTTCTCACCCCAGTAAGTCTTTAACTCAGCCAGTTCCTTCTCACAGACATCCGCTGGATCCGTATAGCTGTTCATAATAGCTTCTGCCTCATCATTTTCCTTTAATCCAAGGATAAACGCAATATTCTTTGTCTCACCCGGCATAAGCTCAACAACAGTAGAAAGCGCGCCACAAGAATTTTCATTATAGCTTAAAGCATTTCCAAGATCTCCGTTTACCACGCCATCCGGATTGCCATAGCCATTACATCTTCCAATAAATACTTCCTTATCCCCACAATAGGAAGAAACATCTGCACCGGCAAGTCCGAAGATCCGGTCTGTCGGACGCTTATCATCCACTGTCTCACCAGCTCCGAGTACATCCAGATTCCCATGCACCGTCTGGCGAATCCGGTTTTCTACAAAGCTTGTTCTGGAAATAAATAATGAATACTGCAGATTCACCTGATCCTGCTCATAATTGCTGTTGTTTGTAAATTCTGCATATCCGGTCAGGGTGAGATTCCTCTTTTCAGAACCATTGTTTGTTACTTTCAGATTCCATACTTCATATGTCTTATTCAATGGCACATAATACAATGCCTCTGTGTGAATATCACTGTAATCTGCCATAATCTTCGTATACGAAATACCATGATGGCACTCACTCTTATACGTATCCAGGCTCTTTCCTACCGGCTGCCAGGATGCAGACCAGTAATCTTTGCTGTCATTGTCCCGAATGTAAATGTAACGTCCCGGCTGATCGAAATTATTGAATACATAGCGCAGGATTCTGCCATTCGCACCAGACTTTGCGAAACTGTAACCACCTGCATTGTTTGAAATCAAAGCACCATATTCCGGGGAGCCTAAGTAGTTCGCCCAAGGTGCCGGTGTCTTGGGATTTGTAATTACATACTCCCGATTCTCATTGTCAAAATAACCAAACTGCATACCGAATCTCCTTTTCTTTTTCGTTTTCCATGATATAGTCAATGCCCATATACTTTTACTTTGGTACCGTATCAAATAACCTGTAAATATGTTATATCAGATTCTTACATGCATTTGTATTGTTATCTTGATATTATTATGGTAATTTTTACGTGTGTAGAAATACATATATCTTTCAAAAATTTTGTAAGAAACCAGCAAAAGAAATGCCCCGCATGTTCTTTCAACATGCAGGGCATTTCTTATATCTCACTAATGTTTCTTCTTTGAAGAAGCTGCCATCTCCGGCTGATCTGCGTTATGATTTGCTGTTGCACAAACCTTCGGCATAACTTTCTTTTTCTTCAATGGATGTTTTGGATTCTTGTCCATATCTCACACTTCCTTCCCTTACTTTACGTTAAGTTCCAAAGTCGATTGTGTATATGGTGTAGATTTATATGCACCGCAGCTACATTCTCATAGATTATTCAATGGCAATGTAGTTATTCTGCGCAATGGCTTTTGCTTCCTTCTTCGGAATTGACAACTGCAGGATACCATTCTCAAACTTTGCATGGATATCTTCCTGCTTAATCTCATCGCCAACATAGAAGCTTCGCATCATGCTGCCTGCATAACGTTCACGGCGGATATACTTACCGGTCTTCTTATCCTTCTCGTCCTTATCCAGACCCTTCGCAGCGGATATCGTAATGTATCCATCATGCAACTGTGCATTGACTTCGTCTTTCTTGAATCCAGGTAAGTCAATATCAACTTCATAGGAATCATCTGTCTCACGGACATCTGTCTTCATCATGTTCTTCGCATGCTTACCATACAGCGGATTCTTCGCTGGCCGGAGTTCCTTGTCAAACTCCTTCTCAAAATCGTCCATCCAATCGTCAAACAAATTTTCTCCAAAAATACTAGGTGTAAACATAAGTCATATCTCCTTTCATACTTAAACAACCAATGCCTACGGTATTCTTTAAGCACTATCAGAGAAATCTGAGGTGTCGTTTGAATATCACAACTTTGCAATCTCTAAGGGATTTTCTCTATTTCTTCTTTCCTTTTCTTTTCCCTTTCTTGATTGTGACTATACTATACACCTGGTTATTAGCACTGTCAATAGGTGAGTGCTAATTTTACTGTGAACCTTTTGTGAAGTGTGTACCCAATATTTTTCACCATTATTGCCGGATCTGTTCGAGTATAAATGGATCCTTGATCTTCTTATCTTCGGCAAAGAATAATATCTTTGTCAGCACTTCCGATGTCTTCGGATCATCGTCCACAAATGGCAGGAATATCCGTCCGCGCCGCTGCGAATGCACCGGAAGTACATTGATCATAGGTCCCGCCTCCTGATGGACTACGCCACTGCCAAGATGCACGGTATAGTTCGCACGTGCGCCGTGAATCACCGCATGATTCTTTGTAAATGTAACATTTGTAAGCTTGAAGAGCGGCATCGTGAATTCCGCGATTGCCTTCCGCATCTCCACGGTCGAATGCGATGTCTCCGGATCTACGCCTCCTGCATGTGCCACGCTCACTGCCAGATCCACGTCGCGCATAACTTCCGAGAATATGATATCCGGAATCTCACGAATCTTTAGATCTTTGCCTGTCTTTCGATCAGTGAACACAACCCATTCCAGTGTTGGGGATTCGATATCTGCCGGTGAAAACCAATCCGCCAGTGCATAGATTCTCGCTACGATATTTTCCTTGTAATATACCTTCTGCAAGCCTTCCTCGATGTCGGCAACCCAGTGTCTTGTTCTCAGGCACGCAACCGTCTTCTTCGGCTGGATCTGATTGCCCGCATAACGCAAGGAGCGCTCCATGTTAAGCTCTTCTTCCGTCTTCACATACAGCTCGCGGAACACCTGCTTAAACGGCTGGATGATCTGGTTGTCAAACACATATTTCTGAATCGTATGCCACATGCCCTGTGTGTACATCTGGAATGGATGTGCCACAGTCAGTAATGTATCGTCGGATGGCTCGATATGATGCAAACTGTTACACGGTTCATCTTCCGAAACTGCCGATACTCCCACGGATTCATCGGTATATGCTGCATGATTTGCAAATACATCCATCCCTTTCGCTGTAACAAATCCAAATGCAGCCTGTTCCTCCTGCGTATGATCTGACACACCGCCACCATCCACCACACGGAACACAAGTGCCGCCACCAGATCTTGGATCACAGGATTTTCCAGCATACCCTGAATCTCCGCATACGTGTATGTCTCCTGACTCTCCATCGCATCTTCCAACATCGCCCTCGTGCGGCGTGCCTGCTCTGCCATCTGCTTCTTCGCCTCGGTAATCGCCACAATATATTCATCCTTCTTAAGCTTCGCCGGAACAGACTTCAGCTGCTTGCCATTTTTCTCCACAAGCAGGGCACATTTGCCGCCATCTTCCATCTCAAGCCATACAGATACTTCTCCGACTTCATGCGGCTTGAAATAGTCCGCCATGCCCTGTGCCACCAGACTCTCCATCCGTAGGATCAGTCTCGTCACATCCTGATAGCCTGCATTGATTGCCATATTCTGTAATGCAATCTGCACGGCAGCCGCCTCGCTGGCTCTCCGCTGGGCACCAAACTGTTTGCTCTCCTTCTTGAACTTCTGCAGGAACATATACCGTTCTTTGATCTGCGTCTCATCGGCAATCGGCAGGATTCCGACTGCCATCAACAGGTCTTTATTCCGCTTTGCCTCGATCTCACTCATCAGCTCTGTCTCATTATATTTGCCGAGTGCCGCATCCGCGTATTTTCTCGCTCTTGCATGTTTGGCACCATCGGAGATATACTTCGCCGCCTTATATATGAGCGTAAAATGCTTCTCTCCAAGCTTCTCGTACACTTCCGTAAACCACGCCCGGTCAAATGCACCATCATTTAATTCCTCGACCGAAAGCGGCGTATAGCGCGCGATCATCGCCGTCCGCTTGTTGTCAAACGACTCATTCATATGCGCCATAAAATAATAACATCCGGCTGTAAATCCATCCCAGCCAAGATAATCACCCACAATATCAATCCACTCCGGCGAATACATTGCCGCCTCAACTAAACGTGCCTCGCTGATATCCGTTCCTTTCAGATGTGCGCCAAGCGTCTGCGCACTGTCATTGACATCCGGCAGACACGCCTGCAACAGATGCGACAGGCTGTTCTTCTTGCTCACACTTCGTCTGACACTGGAGCTGTAACTGCTGTTAAAATACGTCGACCGTTCCAGCGTCTCCTTGCCGAGTGCCGACAGAATCCGCACAAAATACGCCGCGCCATAGATTCTCGTCAGCCCATACACATACTGGGAAAATGCAGTCTCGGTATCGCCACGTGTAAGCTCTGCCTCCATGACAAGCCCTGCCATAGCCTGATACAGTTCTTTCGCAGTATCCACGCTCGCCTGATCCGTCTCGGACAGTTCCTTCGCTGGATTGTGCAGCAGCATTTTCCGCACATGCTCCAGCCGATTGCCCGCTGTCCAGCTCCACTCGCAGCCTCTTGTCTGCACCTGTCTGTCCCGCTCGGTCATATACCGCACAATGTCAGACAGACACTTCAGGCTTACATCCATCCGGTTGCCCTCAAATGCCATCTTATACAGGTAGTCCCGGCTGATCAACCCCTTCGTATATGCCGCAATATACGTTGAAAGATCCGGCACGTGCATGATCTTACCGACATTTACCCAGTAATAGCCATTTCCATCATTCGCAACCCCATCCGGAATCTTGAAATTCAGGCATTTCGCAAGCGCATAATTGTATGGGAAGAGACGCAGAAACTCCGTATCATTTTCTGCCGCCTGTGCCGAATCTGCCTCCACATCATTTGCACTTCCATATTCCGCGTAGCCCGGCGTAATATACGCTGTGATAACCATGATCTGTTCCTGCGTAAGCACACTTCTATAACAAATGATTTCCTTCTTAGAAGCCGGATTTACAGTCTTCTTCTCCTGCACAAGCGCATCCTTGTGCGAGAGCAGATAATCTGCAGCCACAACCGCCAGCTTCCTTCTGTCACTTTCCGGCACATGTTTGTTATAAAGTTCGCGTAGGATTGTCTGCATCTGCGACATGTAACCGTAGGTCGGCAGTTCCTCGTTATACCGGCTTCCATACAGATCATCCACAAAGCTCTTGCAATACTGTTTAAAATACGCTTTATCGGAATTATAGCCATTCACATAAATATAGATCTGCATGCACGCTTCCGGCGTCTGTATCTCTTTCCTGTAGAAATCCTCCCAGAGCTTCGGAAATGGTATGTCCCCACTCCAATATCCGGACCGTTCTCCAAGCATACGTACTTCACCGTTTTCACTCTCATATTCATCGTTCTTATGTGCATCAAACAGTGCGTCCAGTTCCCGAAGCACATGATGGATGTCGACCGTATCCGGTTCCAAGTTCTTCCCGGAAGTAAATTTCGCCTTAATCTTCGCCAATACACCGGCACTCTTCCCGGCATTTCCTGTCGAAATCCCGCTCTCCGGGAAATAACGCCGGTATACAGCCTTGCATACTTCCAGATACGAAGAATCGAATACCGGTTCATACGCCGCATTTACATCATAAAGCCCGTATCCTTCTTCCGCATCCGCCTGTTCCACATGTGTTTTCCGGATCTCCCGGATCAGGATCTGCTCCTTCGTCGATATATTCGCTACTGTCTGCGCCATATAGTCAATCTGTGCCACACATTTTGCAAATGTCTGCTGTCTGTTCTCATCCTTCTTCAACTGAAGCAGCAGATCCAAACCTGCCGTGCGCTTCTCTTCCTTCGCATCCGTAAGCAGTCTGCCGATCAGACCATCCAGCTTCTCCTCATCCATCTGATAGAGTATGGAAAGCACCGTCTCTCGGATGTCGGATTTCTTATATTTGAGCATGTTCTCAAGCTGCATATAGTTCTCCGGTGCCAGCTTCATCTTCTTCACAAGCTTCGCTGCTTCCTGTCTCGTATATGTCTCCTTGTCTGCTACCGCATCCACGAGAATCTCACGCTGGCGGGCATTTGCAGGCTCACGGATCAAAAATAGCATCAGCCAATCCCTGCCGTACCGCGATACATCAATATCGCCCAGCATCTCCGCAATCTCCGTGATCTTAGCCTCATCCCGAAGTGCGCTGGCACATACAGCAAGCCGGAAAATCAAGTCGGATCTGTCCAGATATGCAACATTCCAAGGGAATACACACGGGTTGATTTCCAGCCGCTTGCCAGGTATCTGACGCAGAATCTCCATTAAGCAATCATAAACCGCCAGACACTCTTCCCGGTTGTCAAAATATTTCCCAACATCCGCATAATTCATCTTCTGCAATGTTCCGTTATAACGTCTGCCTTTCTCATAGACAAGATTAAGTATATACGACTGGAGATCCGGCATGAGACATGGCATGATCACCGCCATCGTGTCAAGCTCATCCGAAAACTGCTTCACGAATTCCTTTGCAATGCCATGTACATACACCCTGCCTAGGTGCATCGCCTCCATATACATGCCGAACACCATGCGCTGGTGTCTCGTCCCGGATAATGCAATCTCACCCATGCGCTCACATGCATCGTCCACATCATAAAATCCATAGCACCAGAGTGCCAGATAGATTTCCATCGCATCTTCGCTTCTAAGTGCCTGCGCTCTGGCATTCTCATCCTGCAAATACGTATCGATGATATAAAGCTGCTTCTCCTGAATCCGGTCGATCTTACTCTCCTCATTTGCGATCAGTCCGGTCCATGTGGCAACTGCCCGAAGCACGGACGCATACCGGAGCATATCATTGTCCTTCACGACACGGAATAACGTCTGAAATGCTTCCGCGGTTCCATAATCCATATTCTCACAGATTGCCTGACGCAATCCTTCCTGCAGACGCGCAGCCAAAAGCAGCTTGCCCAGTGCCTCATGCAGCCGGGTATTTCCGCTCATGCAGATGCCACGGATGATCTCCACGGACAGCTTCGTCTGCGCACTCTCACCAAATAAGATATCCATGAGAATTGCTTCTAACTTCTCATTTCCGCGGTCCAGCTCCGCCTGAATCCAGTATTCCGATACAGCCTGACGTCCATTTGAACTCTGATCCCGATTATAGCACAGCACATCCTGCGGCAGCTGCTCCGTGTAGACTGACACGAGATCGGTTCCGTAAATTCCCATGTCATGATACGTGTTCATGATGTGGAAATAACGCCCCATAAATGCCCGGTAGTGCTTGATTCGCACCGTTCTTCTGTAATAAGACTCGCTCGCCTGCCATTTCGTAATGCTATCGATCGTGCAGCAGAAATCCTCGACCAGATGCTCCGGTATCCATCCTGGCATCTGCTTTAATTCCTTCCGGAAGAATTCCGATGGCTGGCTGCCCGGTTTCGCCAAATGCTTATCCAGCCGCTTTCCGACTTCCGTCAGCTGCGTCACGCCGTTATATTTGCTGCATTCTGCAAGCAGCGCCTGAATCTCCGCGCTGTAAGACGCTTTCAAAGCCATGTCTGCCTCATTGCGCGCAAGCTTAAAGTCATTCGCGATCTTCGCCTGCACTTCCAACTCCTGCTTCGTCTTCTTGTCTTCTGCCATATGTAACCCCTTTCAACATATACAGGTATGCTACCCCATATAAACCCTAAAACACTCTTTTTAGCCGTTCAACTACTTCTTTATTTTTCACTCCGTAGTTTTTCAATGAGTTGTCATCAAATGGATCATCCTCTAAAGATCGAATAAATAAATCTATATCTACTTTTACAGCGTCAGGAAGATTTGCTATTTTTTCAAGCATCAGCTCTACCGCAATTTTCAGCACATCTTTTTTATGCTTTTTTATATCATTGGAATCTACGGATTCCCCATTATCTTTTCTTTGCTTTAAGTCAAGATATGCCTTTGCTTTGAATAAAATCAAATACTCTGGTCGAAGCACAGAAAGTCCACCTACAACCACTTTCCCATCTAACAACACCCTGTAATAATCATCATTAAGCAAAATCGCTGACAGACTGGAGACTGTATCCTCAATATGAATCGGTGTGATTCCTGTCATTTCTCTCAATTCAAAATTATTTCTGCAGAACAATTCTACCATTTTAGGATATGAATTGTCCTCCGGCTTATCAAATCTATAAAATTGTGGTTTTCCTCCGTTTGCTGCTTTATTTCTATATTTGCCCTCCTGAATAAAATCCCAGAATTTTTCTGCAAATTCGGGTGTCAACGCCTCCACAATCAAAACCATATCTAAATCTCTCGTCGCTCTGAAAGACGCATCATTACTCTCAAACATAATATCGCAGGCAGTACCACCAATAAGCACATACTGATCCTCGTATTGTTCAAAATACCTTCTGAACGTATCTAACCCTTTTACCATACATACTCCTCAAGCATCTCATCTACAGAGATATCTACCCTTTCATCCTGTTTTTCCGCTTCCGTAAGGGATAATGCCACACTCATAGGATCCTCAGTTTTTTTATCCATAAAATCAATAAAATACCCTAGTTTCAAAACCAAACACCCGATTTTTTCTCCCTTGTGAACCTGTCGCATATTTTTTAATCCAGCGCCCGCCATTTCTTTTTTGGTAATCGCATAGGTAGGATATCTGTTATCCGATAATAATGAATACTCACATAGTGCGGAAATCCCTGCTTTGTTCTCTAAATGAATATCCTCCTGCAATTCATATCTTGCAATAACTGGATTGCGAAGGATAGGCTTCATATCTTCCCACAATTTCTTTATATCTGTTGGGACTGTTATTGCCCTTGACTTTCCTTTCATACCCATGATTTCCACATTCAGATATTCAATTTCGTCAAAGCATCTACTAATTGACATCTTAGAAACTTTTAACTTTATTGCGGCTTCTGATACAGTTACTTCAACCCATTTTTCATATATTGCAACAAATATCAATTTTTGTGTCAAATAAGAAATCAAATGTACCGGTGCTATCTCCCGCTCATTTATATCCGACAATAAAATGCCTATAAATGGTAAATAGACCTGCTTGTCCTTTAATACAAACGGAATTCCCTCTTCTACAAGTTTTTGCTTAATATAATATGTTGTTACATTAAAAAAAATGGCACAATTTAAGCCAGCCAGCTTTTCAATTCTCGCACGATCCTTTCTGAGAGTTACCAATCCTACATCACATTTGGGTTGAATCGCAATCCATGATAACCCATTTGTTTTGACCATAAAAAATGCATATCTTCCCTGAAAAGCTAATGGTAACTTATCATTCAAATATTCCGTCTCTTCCATGAGAACATTTTGACGTAATGTTTTTTCTAAATATTCTTTCATAATAACACCTTTTTTGAACTTGTAACCAATTTTATGTTACAAATTCAAAATATCATATTTATAGAAAAAAATCAACCACCCATATATCTTCCTACCACATCCTGCCCGCCAACATCGTCAGACGGATAAATGTAACCGTATCGCCCTCTTGTAACTCCAGCTTCTCATCTAATTCCGTAAGTTCCGTGTCCCCTAAGAATACCCGGAACAAGCCATCCTGAAACCCAAGCATCGCCGTCTCTATGGACTTCCCAACATCCGGCGCCTTCTCACCATACACGATGCCGAAAGCAATCTTCCCAATCTGCGCCATATCGTCGATCTGCGCATTGGAAAGCACTGCTTCACCCCGATTCATCGCCTCGATATATCTGCTCACACAGAGCTTCACCGTCTCTGCAATCAGCTCCCGCAGGCTGCCCGGTGCCGCCGCATAGGTAAATGGCACCTGATCCACCGTATTCCTGCGCTTGCCAAGCTGTTTCATATTCATGTATAAAACCATGTACTACCCCTACTCTATTAGAACTTCACAACCTTCGGTTCCTGTGTAAATGAAGAAAATGTAGCTGTCGCATTCTTGAAATAAAATACTTCTGTGTTGCCATCATCCGCAGAGTACATCTTCTGCAGGGATGGATATGCGTAGAGCATCGACTGTCTCGCCTCTCTGCGGTCATCCTCAACAAGTTCGCCTGCGACACGCAGCCACTCGCCATCCTTAAATGCGCAGATCTCCACCTTCGGATTCGCGTGAATCTGCTTCGAAACAGCCTTCGACTTGCCTGTCTGAATATAGAGCTTTCCTTCAAAAATATGTGCTGTGCCAAATGGTCTTACTCTCGGCTGGTCACCTTCGACCGTTGCCAGATAATATGTATCAGCTTCCTTCAAAAATTTTGCTACCTGTTCCATGTGTTTGTCCTCCTGCAATTATGTCATTTTATTTATTCTTCAGGCATTCAACTGCCCAATTCATATCAACGATATAATCCCGCTTGCCATCGCCCTTGGAATCAATGTACTCTGCCTTGACTGCATCATACACCTTCTGGGAAAATGGACTGTTGCCCAATACGCCATTCTTCAACCGGATCACAAATCGTTCCGGCTTTCCCTTGGTGATCTCTAAGAATATATCTCCAACCTCCAGATCCGGATTCGTCTGCGACAAATGCGCCACCGTCATAACCTTCATGATCTCAACGACGCGGTCATCGAGTCCCATATCGAAGATATACGCTTTCTCCCGGAGCTGATTCTGAGAATGAACTACTCGTAATGTATAGTCCGTACTCTCCATGCCCGGAAGCATGTCACCATCCTCCATCTTGGCAAATGTGTCTAAAATCTCCTTCTCGTCTTCCTTCGAGATTGCATAATAAATCATCAGCTGCTTCTCCATCTGATGATACAAAAGTCCGTAATTAACATAATGGACTTTCTTGCATTTCGGACAGGTATACTCAAATAACTTGCCAGACAAAAGATCCTCCTTCGCCTGTGGGTTTAATTTCGTATTGATGCTCTGCCATATTGTAAATTCGCCTTCTGTGCCACAATCCGGACATTTGATTTTCTGTGTGTTTTTTAGGGACATGAGGTTCTCCTTTGATTTTTATTTTTGTGTTATTATTCTTTCCATTGTGTTTTCTTTGCTATATCTGTCAAAAGTTCTCCTTTATACGTAAAATAAGATGGTCCTGAAATATTACTATATCCCTTAATTTTTTTCATTATAGCAGTAAGTGACGTAAGTTCGTTGTTATATAATACCTTATGTTCACTTTTTATTATTGCAACCACTTGAGGATTTTCAGTACACACAAGCTCATCGCCATCTTTTAAGCCACATTTATAGAAATCTATTGCAGGTTTTCTTGTAACCTGATAAGACTTACTTCCATCAGTCAGCTTTACTTTTCTTAGTTTGTCTTGTGACCCGCTAATTACAGCAATTGCTTCTAATAATTCAAACGCATCTTCTGGTGACATGATGAAAAATTCTCGATTTTTTGATACTCGTAAATCAGGATTTAAGTTATCTATCATTTTATGAAGCTTTTTATCTTCAAGATTTCCTGGTGTTTCATATGTTGCATATATCTCATATTCATAAGGTAATGCTGTCGTACTTAATTGTTGTCTTCGCAGTTCTACATCTGTAGCATATCCTATTTTTACCATATCCCGCAATGCTGGATTTGTCATAATGTATATATGTCCCATACGAACCTCCTTACTTTTTCTTTCTCAATGTCCATAGCAGAAAACTATCAATTGAGCGGGGCATTTCGTATGTTCCTAATTTTTCATACAGATACTCCTGAAGCTCAAGCATCCGACATACAAAATACCCATACTCCTGATCATAGTCAGACACATTCGCCAAAAATTTCTTATCTGGTATCTTCACCAGTTTTCCAATACTCTTTATGGCTCGACTGTCATAAATGAAAAATTTCTCCGGACAATGAAAATGCAAATACTTTGATGCAAGGGATCTCTTTTTTAGTCCAGTCATTTTACCGAAAGTATCCGTCAAAAACTTATGCGTGCTTAGAATCTCTTCAACATCATCTACTATATGTCCTGTACTCTCTTGTAATCTAGTAATCCGATCATCTAGCTCTGATCCAATCTCCAACATTTTCGAGGCAACAACATCGTAATAAAAGTCATCATTGTCATCTACTGCATTCTTTCGTCTCTCAATAGCTGCAGCATAACTTCTGCCAATGAGCCAAACCTTTCCCACAATGACATCTATTTCTTTATGCTTCGGTTCTTCTTTGCACATACGATAAAGAATACTGTTTCCATACTCCCAACGCGAATCGGATTGGCTCAGGTAATCGTTATAAAGATTTTCTATTTCTTTTGTAATCACAATTTTTCCTTTCTTCTGAATTTGAAAAATACCATCTTCAAAACCAAACTTGCCTGAAACAAATATGCGACATTTGTAACTTTCATCATTTCAGCGACACAAAATCATGCCTGTTTTTCCATAATTTTTCTTCGCTTAGATTTTGATTTTATATTTCCTCTGGCTTCATATTATGCCCTGCGTCACATTTTATATATAGACCATACTTGCCGACTTTCGCCGTCATATCGCACTTATGAATTGGGCATTTCACATGTTTCACTAACATATAATGGTTTATATCATCAGGCTTAAGCAGATGTGTCTTTTTGCATTCTTTACACCATAATATGGTCTTTCCGCTTTTTCCCTTCGTCATTCTCAAAGGCTTCTTACAATCTGGACATTTTATATTTTGGGAAACATATTCAGATAATCCTCCCGCTCCATTCGGATCATCTGTTGGCGTTTCCGGACGCGGTGATAATTGCTTTTTACCTTTGTCTGTTTCCCTGTACTCCAAATCAGACAACGAACGAATTAATTCAGCGGTGTGTTTTCCATCCAATCTGCACACAATTGGACATACTGTATGATATTCATCTGCTCCATCTTTGAATTTCCATGAAGCATCCGGCACACCATACCAAGTGATTTTCTCGTCAATCATTACCAGAGGAAAAACTGCATTGCTTGTTCCCCATGTATAATTTTTCCATGTCTCTGGCAAAGCGGCATAATCATTACACTTAATCAACACTTGTATTCCCTGTTGTTTCTCTTCTACAAGCAACTGACATATTACGCTTTCAGACTCTGGATTCAACTTACCACACGGAAGAGAAATCACAATCTTGCCTCGTGCGCTTCTGATATCTTTCAAAAAAATATCCATATATACATTCGCATTCAAATAAAATGTCGGTCCACCCTTCAAAGATAATTCATCAACCAATGCTTCAAGCGTTCTATCTTTCTCATGGCGAACTGTATTTCCCTTATCCTTCAAGTAAGATATTAAACGATAAAATAAATGCATCGTATTTTCATAGTTATTGCTCCAAAACTTCGAATTTGCAACCGTCACCAATTTTCCCTTTGCTCTAGTTACAGCGACATTGATAAGCCGTTTTATAGAATTAAAATCTTTTCCCATCAACCATCCTGGCTTTCTCGATGGATAACTTTCTACTGCATCAAAAATAACAACGTCACTCTCTGATCCCTGAAACTGATGAACTGTCGCACATCTGATCTGTGTATCATTATGTTCTCTATAATCCAGCTCCATCGCACGGACAAGTCGAGTCTGTGCCGCATATGGGGTAATAATACTTACAGTTTCAACATTTTTCTCTGTCTTTACCGCTATTGCAAACGAAATCATTGCACTTAAAATATTAAATCTTGAATTATCTGCATTCTTTGATGCCGCACAATAACATCCAGATAAATCAATCAGGTTAATTGCCTGTTTGCTAAATAATTCTGCATTTACTATTTCATTACGGTTCGACCTTGTATCCGGATGATTCAAAAGCAAGCCACCATATACATATTGATTGGAAAAACCAGCAATTTGAGGGTGCATACGTCTCTGTTCATTCAACATTACCAGCCACGGATGATAATATACATGTCCGCTTCTGTTAATCTCTAAATAGGCAAATATGTCCTGACACAAAATATCTTTCTTCTCCGACTGAGCAATTGGAGCCAGCTGCATAAAATCACCAACACAGATAAAATGCTCTCTTGCGAATGTTACCGCACAAACAACCTGCAGAACATACGCCATACTCACCTCATCGAACATAACAACATCATATTTTTTATTATCAAAGATGCCATCAATCACAATTTTTGAAATAGTTGTTGCAATAACAGAAGCCTCGCTTACATAATGCTGTTCCTGTTCTCTAATGGCAGACCGAATCTTTCCAATATCTTCTCTGATTTCAATCACACGCGGATTATCCAATCCTTTTGTATGCTTCAGCTTGTCATATTCAGCTTGCAATTTATCCAACTTCTCATTTAATGCCGGATTTTTTGTAACAGTATAGTAAAAAGAATTCACATAAGGGTTTTTATTCAATTCTTCATCTCGTACATATCCATATCGAAGAATCTTCCCTGCTTTTAATGCTGCGGTTTGATTGTTTTTCCTCAGCAGTTCATCTATCTTCTTTGCTACACCATCCACCGAAACATTACTATGTGATACAATCAGTACAGTTTTTCCTGCATTTATAGAATTAATAGCCAGTTCTGCCATTGTATGCGTTTTTCCTGTTCCTGGTGGTCCCCAAACAACACATATCGGTTCCGACATAGCCTTTTCGATAACTGCATCATATCCTTTTGGAATTTGTTTGCTTGATTCTTTTGTCGCCAATTTAGGACCATCTTTCATGATACGAGAAGCCATCTTATTTTTTCCAAGACTTATCCCTACTCTGAGTTTTTCCTGCAATGCCTCCAAAAGTTTCCATGGTTCAACACGTATCAATGCATTTCCGATCCGCTCACCTATATTTGACTTCAACTGTACTATAATCTGGAAATCCTCACACATTAATACAGTTCCACTAGCCTGAAACAAACCGGTTGATATGTCAATTGGCGCATCATCCGAAATATGTAACTCTGTTTCAAGATCAAAAATGTATGAGAATATACCTTTCGCTTTTGAAACCAATTTACCATTCGTAACCTTATATTTTCGTCCGCCTTCATGCATCAAATACAATTTTTCTGCATTCAATGCTCTCAGGTATGTATCCATCTCCGGAATATCTTCTACATGAATACTATCATTGTCTATATTCTTTGGATCTTCCGTAAATTTGTTACCATCCACATCCAGACTTTTTTGCTTTACATTCCCTAAGCTATCAGAAACGGCTTTTATAAAAACCTTTTCGTCTTCTTTTCGCATCGTGTCGTAATTTACATCCAAAAGTTTCCCCTTCGAATCACTTTCAAAAGCAAACACCACGTTCGTTATTTCACCTGTTTCAGACAAAAACATAAGCTGCAATCTCGAATTTTTCATCCAGATTCTCTTCTTATCCTGATGTATCGAAATATTCATGGATTGCGCCATTTTCTTTGCAACATCAAAATAATGCTCGTGCCCCTCGTCAGAGTGTTCAACTCCAAATCTATCTGATAGAATTGCTTTCGAATAGATTATTTTATCGGTTTGTCCCTTTTTATACTCAAATTTAAACGATATTTGCACATGATCATCAAATTCTAGATATGATGGCAAATGTATTTTGAATGTACTTTTCTCATATGATGGATTCATGAAATCCCCCCTATCTTTACCCATATTTAATCTGCTATGCTCAATCCTATATGTCTTTCAATAAAGCAAGCAATTTCTCCACTTCATCCTCATTCAATGTAACTCCTTTCCCCATCTTCTCGTGTTCCGGTGCCCAGTCTCTGATATCATATTTAGGTTCTCCACCATTCCATGAAATCCTGTTCAATTCTTTTGTCCATCCCTTTGCACTCTGTGAAAGAGCACCAATATGTTCAACTATTTCATATTTAAAATCAGCCATAAACTCTCCTTTCGCTATTTGCCTAAAATCTAATTACATACCTTTTTATCCAACGATGGATCATTCATAATATTCAACAAGCTCTGATAATTTTGAACATCATGGTAAACCACATTGTCCGTAGATATCTCATTAAAAAGCTTTCTTGCACACATTATTTTTGCCTTCTCAATTGGTCTAAGTTGCATAGATTCCATGGTTCCCTTAGTCTCTGCTACAAAGAAAATATGCTTAACCGATCCTTCATTAAATGCTATTGCCCAGTCAGGGCTATAATGTCCAACAGGCGTTGGTATAGAAAATCCTTTTGGAAGCTTTGCATAAACACATACTTCCGCCGCTCCATCCAAGTCCTCTGCAAATTTACGTTCTACACTCTTGTCTGCATTTCCATCGGTAAATACATATGGCTGTACATGTTTCTCTGCTTTAAAAGCTTTATCTATTGTTGTATGCTTCTCAGCTGTAAATATCTCACTATCGTACTTATCTTCAAGCTGGTCATAAGAAATATGATCAACTATCATAGTTGCTTTTTGTTCCTTAATCAGCCTTGTAACCTTAGAAATAAATTCTTCTGGATTATTTTTATACATATCAAATTTATCCTTACGGATTCCTTTGAGAATAGTTGCCACTGTTCGTCTGGTAAGTACTGTTGCCTCTGCCACCTTACCAATCAGATCATATTTTATCTGGCTGGTTTCAAAATGCTTAAGTGCCGTTGTATCAGACTTTGCACCTTTGAATGAGTCTCCGGACTTAATTGAGTCAGCCGATAATGTATCTTTCTGTTCTGAGATTGATGTTGTATATTGCAGCATTGACACATACAATTCTGCATCTATTGCATCAATCGCTTTCTTTATAAGCTCATTACTATCAAATGATACTGTATAGGCATACTTATGATTGATATATCCCCACAAAGTCTGAAATTCTTTTTTGTAGAAATTATCATTCAAATCGTTGCTTGGTACTTTTGTTTCATTACCATTATCAATCATGTCATCAAGTATCTTGTCATTAAATACACTCTGAATCAGTTTGTGAATACCTTCAGCATATGCTACTAAATGCTCAGGAAGTGGAGCCAAATTATTGTTTTCCAGATCCATATGATATTGTTCGGTAATATTATCATTACCATCCATAGTCACATAATCATTTTTTATCAGGTACTGATACACCATTGTAGCCTGCTGTTTATTTAGCTTTTCTTCATTTCCATCAACCATCACTGTTTTACCTGTAAAATAGTCAACTGATGCTTTTCTAGGTCTGTCGTACAAATCTGTCTTTATCTGCTTCTGAAGATCTGTTACAAAATCCTTATAACTTTCACTTGCTATAACAGTAAGTTTATTGATTTTATGTACCAATGATTTTCCAACACTCTGTTCATCCATACGGAAGCCATCCTGATTCACGCAAAGTCTTAAACCTCTACCAACTTCCTGTCTTTTTCCAGTCGTACTATCACTGTGCTTCAAAGTACAAATCTGAAATACATTCGGATTGTCCCACCCTTCTCTAAGTGCTGAATGTGAGAATATAAATCTAGTCGGCTCTTCAAAACTAAGAAGTCTTTCTTTATTTTTGAGGATAAGGTCATATGCAGATATATCATCTGAAAAGTCTGAACCTCGTTTCACCATGCTATCGACAGCATGTCCTTTCTTATCTATAGAGAAATATCCTTTATGAGTGTCTTTTACATCAATACCTTTTAAGTACTTCTGGTATGGTGTATCAAAAACAGTAATATATTCGTTCACAATATCGTTATATTCCTGCTCAAATATCTGACCATATTCTCCGAGTACTTCATCGCCATCTTCATCATATTGGCGATACTTTGCCACTTCATCAATGAAGAACAATGATAATGTTTTGATTCCTCTATTAAAAAGTTCCTCTTCCTTCTCCAGATGGGACTTTATTGTTTCCCTGATCTGTACTCGGCGCATATCCTTCTCAGACACATCACCTACCACATCACCTCTATGAATTACTTCTCCATTTGTAAATGTAACAGTTCCTGCAATTGGATCAATCTCAGATACACGATACCCCTTATACTGCTCCATATCATTTGAAATCTCATACAAATTATCATCCACATCAAAAATACGCGACTCATGGTTAATGCCTTTGGTCTTATAATCCTTTTCATACTCAATTCTGGCTCTTGGAGCATGTTTCGGAGATATGATGATATCCTCTAGATACAGATAATGGTCTGTACCACGGAAATTTTTCACCTGAAATCCTTTGACCTCAATCTTCTTTACAAGACGCTGATTATATGCATCTACCGCATCAAGCGCATATACAAGGTTATGATGTTTTGCATGTGTTGCAGAGTAATTCAGAGTAAACAATGGATTAAAGTTTTTAAGTGCTTTCTGTGTTGCATCTCCACCCATCTTCTGTGGCTCATCCAATATAATAATCGGATTATTGGCTTTTATTACATCGATTGGTCGTCTGCTTCCAAACTCATCTCTCTTATCATAAATAATACGTGCTTCCTTGCTTCTGCCTCCCTCTTTCATAGATGTATTAAATGCCTGCATATTAATAATCATGACATTTATTCCGGCATTACTTGAAAATGAATCCAGCTGATTTAGATTACTGCTGTTATATACGAAAAATCTGGCTTTCTTTCCATAATGCTCCATAAAATGGTCCTGTGTGATTTCAAAGGACTTCTTAACTCCTTCTCTAATGGCAATAGATGGAACTACCACAATAAATTTTGACCAGCCATAGCGTTTATTCAGTTCAAACATTGTCTTTATGTAAACGTATGTCTTACCGGTACCGGTCTCCATCTCTACATCCAAAGAGCATACTCCCATACTATCAATAAGAGAATCCGATATCATGACATTGTTATTCTGCTGCACTTTCTTAATGTTTGTCAAAACCATCTCCGACGTGATCAATAGGTTTTCATTTTTAAAACCTGATTCATCAAAATCATCAACAAAGTCCAGTATTTCCTGATCACTGTCATTAACAAATGACATCTGAGAATAGGTTTGTGTTTCTCTTTTGTTTCCTATATCTCTACGGTAGGATACATTATCTATGTATGGTTGTCCTTTAAAACAATTCACTACACTATCTACAGCATCTGTCTGGTACTGTTGTATTTTAAAATTAAATTTCATATTACAGCACCTTCCTTACTGTATCCGGACTTATTGATGCAAATATCTGGTCAAAGTTGGTTGCTACACTATCATTTGCCATTGAGCTATCTCTAAATACTGCATAATATGGCTTTTTCTCTGCAACAGCCTTCACTGTTTCTTCTGTAACATCCTTATCAAAACAAGCAATCAAGAAACCATCTGCCACATTAAATACCTGTTTTCCTGCTATAGTTGTTTCTTCAATCTTGCTTGAAAGCAACACACCTAAATCAAGCATAACCTGGAATAATAAGTCTTCTGGTGTTCGGTCTTCTTTGATGTTATCAGCATATGTATCAAATAAGGATTGCTGCGTTTCGGATGGATTGTAATATACATCTTTCATATTAGATGTGTCTAATTTCAACACCCTATATCCAACATCACTCCTATTATCTTTACCGATATACTGTTTAGCAATATTGTTCAACCTTTGCTTACCTACTTCCACAATGTTATTTATTCCCAATTTTGCCAAATCATCTTTTTCATCAATTGATGCTGGAATTTGAACAATAATATAATTTGCTTTAATCCCATTAATGTCATTATACTCAAGTACAGCATGTGCAAAGCTTCCACTTCCGCTAAAAAAATCCATTACTATATCATTATCAGATACCCCACAGATATACAACAAGTGTTGTAACATTTTAATTGGCTTCTTACCACTATTAAATGGTATCCCACCTTCGTGTCTAATATTACCAAAATCTCCGCTATAATCGTAATAATTTACTATTGGTCTATATTTTACCGATGTACCGTTTTTTATTTCCTCAAGCCTATCAAGTGGAACTCCTGAATAGAACTTTCCTCTTATTGCATCTTGTTTTACCGGACCTGTAACATATCTATATCCCAAGCCGTCCTCTCCCATATTGTGTATTTTATAAAGAACACCCAATCCATCTTTGGGTTTTCTATCTATCAAATATTTTGCAAGAAATTCTGCAGCTGTGCCGCTCTGCTTAACAATACTTCCAGATGCCCATGTTTCTTTTAATAAACCAATTTTTCCTTCATTATGTTTTGTTATTTTCCATTCACCCTGTTTAAAAATCGTTACTGTCTTATTTGCTATCTGTAATGTTTCTCCCTGAGTCAGTTCTTCAAAAGAATAACAAAATTTAGATAAATCATACGGTTCACTTGGCTTTCGTGGTTCAAATTTTTCTTTATTCTTTGAATAAATTAAAATATATTCCATAATTGGTTGAAAATCATTATCTTCATTCAACGATTTATTAGCATATCTAACCTGTATATGAAATGTTTCCAAATGATTTGCGACACCAAATATTTCATCACATATCTTTGTCAAATTAACCATTTCCTTCTCGTCAATACTTATGCAAATTACACCATCATCAGTCAATAAACCTCTAGCTAACTTAAGTCTAGAATACATCATATTTAACCAATCTGTATGAAATCTGCCGTTTGTTTCAGAATTTGCTTTCATTTCAAATAACATATTTCCATCTTCATCGTATTGTCCACTTAATCCAGAAAAAACAGCAGAATCGATTGAATAGTTATCGTCATACACGAATGAATCCTTACCTGTATTATAAGGCGGATCAATATATATCATTTTTATCTTATTCAAATATGTCTCTTGTAATAATTTAATAACTTTCAAATTTTCGCCTTCAATATACAAATTTTCTGTTGTATAATAATTAAGGCTTTCATCCTTACATGGTCTAAGTGTTTCTACGATAGGTGCATTTGCTAACCTCAATGCGTTCTTTTTCCCCGGCCAAGTAAACTGATATCTTTCATTTTTTCCTTCTACAACCCTACAAGATATCTCTTGTCTAAGCACATCAGCATCAATTGCTCTCTCTACAATCGGTTTTCCGTCGTCATCGTAACCTGTAATCGTCTCCGTAAGTGCATTAGGAAATATTTTTGAAAGTATTTCAAAATTTTTATCTGCTATATTTTCTGTCTTCATTTTTAGTTTTTCCATTTGCGTTCTCCTTTTTTAATGCTCTTTTCTTTCCGTTCATGATTTTATAATAGCGTCCGTTGAGTTCTTTCAATATATCATCAACAATTCTATTATGTGCGTCTGTAGCAATAATTTTCTTATTATTCTCCATGGGCAAATGATACTTTTTCTGACTCCAAAAACTTTTTTCTATATTCTCCACAAGAGCAAACATTGTTGGTTCATTTTTTCCAGTTTTATTTGTGTGCATTCTAAGCTGTGCAGCATGATCAGTAATTGTTTTTCTGGCTTTTATGAGAGGAGTATATATATTATAATAAATATACTCTCTTTGCTTATTATTAAAAAAATCCATTTTTCCAAAATACATATCCCAATCTGTCTTATCATAATCTGCCATTTCTAGGAAAAAAGCAATTTTATCCTCCAACTTTAAATCACTCTGATAACGATTGAATTTATTAAGAAGTTTTATTGTTTCTATATAAAAACCGTCCATACAATTTCTTTTTTCAGCAAAATAGCCGATAATTGATGTAATTAATGTAAGAATCGAACTTCCAAATAAACCTAAACACACATTGCACCAGAACTCTTCACTAACTACATAATTCAAAATTATGGCAAATGCTAACGCTACTATAGAAATAATTCCTGTAATAATGACGCTTCTCTTGTAAATCCTCATGTCATGTCCTCCAGCATTCTCTGGTATTTATACAGTCTCTGCACCATCTCAAATTTTTTCTTTGACTGTACTTCTTTACGTGCCCTAAGTTCCAAATCAGCTATCTGCTTTCGGAGTTTTTCTTTTTCTGCCTCCACATTTATCTGTTCTACCAGTGTATTTCCAGCCTGTACATGAATGCCCGATACCTGTGTAACAAAATTATCCCATACACTTCCTAGATTAAGACCACTTAGCTTCAAAGAAATATCTTCTTCATTCTTCCAGTCCGATTTTAATAAACGTGTCTCATATATTGCAAGTTGATACTTATTTTCATAATGAAGTACAATCAGCAGCTTTTGCCCAAAAAGTTTTGATATCATAATAATATTCTTATCATCATACTCTTTCCTTTTCAGTTCTACCTGAAGTACAAATATTGCAGATGTCGCTTCCGTTGCCTTAACATTCACAGAAGCTTCAGATATTTCATTTATAATAATCATTCGGCTTATATCTGCATCAAAACGCTCTCGTTTATTCCCTGATAATTCGGTTGCATATTTTTCATAGATTAGCTTTTTATGTAATGGCTTCCTAATCTCAGATGTTTTAGGCAAATCAAACATATGAATCCCTCCCTACTTTACAACAAGAAAACTAATCAGTTCAAAATCGTCTAATCCATTTATAGTCTCAGATAAAAAACTCATCTGCTTACC
>ENA-USUG01002923-USUG01002923.1-human-gut-metagenome-genome-assembly--contig:-NODE-2923-length-24634-cov-29.070815_pt1 | contig 24634 bp, 20 predicted proteins | sample MGYA00250059_ERZ773394 | MGnify/ENA primary metagenome ERZ773394 (study PRJEB29103, sample SAMN06111957) | human gut metagenome | biome: human gut; feature: ankylosing spondylitis patient; material... | reverse complement strand
GGAACCGGCTTTATTGATCAGAATCGGAGGAAGCTTCGGATTCGGCATTAATAGATCTCCATAAACAATGATCTAGTTTAGCACAAAAAATCCTCAATTTCAATATTAACTTCATGTTTTATTGAGGATTTTTAAAATAATGAAGATCTAGAAACGCAAAATCTCAGGAATAAATTATCTTTATATTTCAATTAGTTAAAGAGTAACATTTAATCTCCCCGATCTCTTTTCACGTGTTCTCCACGCAGTCTGAGACATTTCTGAACGCTTGTTCAGGACCTTTCGGTTAATATGGCAAAGTCATTTACGGAATTTAGGTATGAGAGTTCTGGCTGCCTCCCTTCTCGTCGCTGCAACCTTGCTTCAAGGATGCACGCTGTTAGGCATCGCCAGCACAACCGCTTCCATCTCTTCTCCTAAGCACGGCTGGTTCGATGTCAATGCCAAGCTTGTAGAAAAATCCGAACTCAGACGCCCCGCCGTCCCTCTTAACCTTACGCTTCATCTTCGGGTCATCGTCCAAGGCATCGACACCGGCAAGGAAGGCACGCTTGAAGACTCCTTCGAATGGCTGTTTGCAGATGAAACTCGTAAAGAGATGGTTGATCTACTGGAGAAAAACGGAATCGCACTCATTACCGACCGCGGCTTGGACGGCGCAGTCTATATCGAAATCTCCGACACAATGGAAGATATAGGCATGCGCTACCTTCCGATTATTCCGACGGTTCGCTGGACCGAGCGCAAAATCGGCAAGATGCGTATCACTTTCATTAATTCCGCAAACCATAAAGTTTCTTCCACACTCACTGAAGAAAATGTTTTTATTCAGTCCGGCCTTCTGTCCGATTCTCCTCAATCTGAATACAAGAAGAAGCCTTTCGAATTAAGCCGCTGGGACTACACAATTAAAGGCGACGGTATCGGTCTGCACGAGCTCAATGAGCAGCTCTTTTATCAGTGCATGAAGAAAATTCAGGACAAAGTCTCATTAGAGGAATTTTTTGGCGTTCCCGATGATTCTTCCGACGAGCCGAACGCTCCTGATCCGGCAGAAGGATGGCATAACAACACAGGCGGCGAACTCGTCGACTAATCAAACACTTTCGACCAAGTTAGATATACTCCGTTCAGTATGTATTTACTCTCATAAAGGTCAAAATGTCTTCATCTAAGATCGCTGCCGCGGTAGCAGTTTGTGCCGCGGTCTATGCCTGCGCTTACGGCGGATTGGTTTATTACCAGGGCCAAAAATTCCAAGAATACGCATCCGATCTTCCCAAGTATTTGGGCAGTGAATGGAAGTCCGTCAAAGTGAACATCACCGACAACGGTTTCTTCAGCAAAGAATTTATCGTTCTCAATAAAAATGCCCAGCCGAAAGATAAGGATACCGTCACGCTTCCCGGCAAAGTAAAGTTCGGATGGTCCCCTGAAAGCGAGATCACGATTAAGGGAGAAGGCAATGAAGTTTTTAAGAAAGTCGTTGAAGCCGCACAACCGGTGCTGAAGACTTCTTTTAACTATCGTTTTATTCCGAATTTATTCGTCTTCAGCAGCAAAGCCGTTGAAACAACCGTTGACGGCGAAACCTTTAAAATCGGCGCGATTCAGTCCCAAGCCCTCCCGAAATTAGTAAAACAGGCGGACGGCAGCCTGCTTATTGAAAATCTTGATTCTTCCGTCAAGACAGACATCTTCTCTTTGGCCTCAGAAGAAAGCAACGTTGCTCTAAGTAATCCGGAATTTAAATTTTCTGTCAAAGGCGGAAATCTCAAAGCCGCTACTCTGTCTTTTTCGGTAAGCGGAATCGATTACAGAGACAGCAGTACACAGTTCACTATCGGAAAGACTTTGGTTTCTATCAACCAAAGCCAAAACAAATCTGAAATTACCGAAGGCATCAAAATCACTTTTGATCACCTGAAAGTCGGTGGTTTCTTAAAGGTCGGCATTGACAGCTGGAATACCGGATTAACAGCACATTTTCCGCCCGAACCTCTGCTCTTTGGCTTCTTGGTGCAAGAGGCTTTCGGAACAAACTTCTGCACTAACTTCCCGCTCATTTGCTCTCCTGAGCCTATAAACGAAGCTCAGGCCGAAGAGATCTTAAGAAACGGCATCCTTGCCGGTAAAACCTGGGCCGCGGTTGAACCCTCTGAGATTAAAGTCGGCAAAGAAAGCCTTTCTTTCAGCGGACAGCTTAAAAAGCAACCCGAAGGCAATACTTTGGGATCTGTGAAATTCAGACTTCAGACATCCGACGGCGGCCTCGGACAGTTTGCGCTCATGGCATTGCCTCGCAACTCTTACTTAAGCGAAGGCAAAGGAGTTTATACAACTGAAATCGTTCCGACACTCACGCCGAACGGCGATTTGATTTTGACGGCAAACGGCGTCCGTCTTTTCTAAGAAATCTCCGGACAAAGAAAATCCCGCTCGTTCTTTAGGAACTGCGGGATTTTCTGTTTTAGTCAGAGACTAAATTACTTGGCCAGCTCAATCGGTTTGCCATCCTTGCGAATGGTAAAGTTATGGCACTGGTTGCACATCAGAACCGGTTTAGACAAATTGGCCTTATGGCAGTCTTCGCAGTTCACCTGACCCAAGTGAGAATGATGGGGATTGGGAACCAGATCGGCTGTCTGTTTAGCCAGTTTGTCATAGTCACCGTGGCACTGCATGCACTGATACTTGGTGACATAGCCGTCTTTACTTTTCGGCCACATAGCACCGTGAATTTGTCCCAGTGTCTTGGCCTGAGCAGCAGGAGCAGCAGCGGCAGGTGCCTGGTCAGCTGCATAGACGGAAAGACCGACGCTCATTCCGAAAAGAGCGGAAGCTAAAACGAGTAATGTTTTTTTCATTTTTGATCTCCTCTTACTTTGCAGCTGCGGCTCTCTGAGCCATTTCTTTACCGGCAATTCTTCCGAATACGGTGGCTGCGCCTAACTGAGCGCCGCCGGCATAGTTATGGAAGAAGATACCGCCGGAGGAGTTGCCGACTGCATAGAGACCGGGGATGGTCTTGCCGTCTAAGTTCTGAACTTCAGCCTTCGTGTTAATCAGCGGGCCGCCGAATGTAGCGGTCATACCGCCCTGCAGAGGCACAGCATAGAACGGAGCTTTTTCAATCAGATGCGGTTTCTTGTAGGTGTTCGGCGGATTCATCTTGCCCAACGTACCGTTCTTGACTGCATCGTTGTATTCCTTAACAAGCGCCACAATCTTGGCCGGAGGCAAACCTGCCTGTTTAGCGACTTCTTCGATCGTGTTGGCCTTACCGTACGGGCTGTTCAGCATATCGAATTTAGGAATAACTTTGTCGAGCACCGGGCATGTCGAGTCGACGATGAACCAGCCGGTGTTATCCAGTGTCTTCTGAGCTGTGGTTCTAGCTTTAATCACATAGGTGTTGTTTTCATCCATGTAACGATCACCGGAAGTATTGACCTGAATACCATAACCGGAGTTCAGAACGTCAGCAGGATTGACGTGGGTTGCACCGATAATCGGACCGGCATGGAACTGGTCCATGTTGACGCACTTAGCATACAGAGGAAGCGTCAAGGAAATGTTTTCACCAGTTGTGGACTTGGAGCCGCGAAGCACCATGCGGGTAGCCCAGCCGCCGATGTATTTATCGACCATTTCAGGATTGGCAGAGAAGCCGCCGGTTGCAATGGCAACGCCGCCCTTGGAGAAGTATTCTTCCTGTCCTGCCGGTGTCTGAATCTTCACGCCGGTAACACGCATCTTGTCGTCATGAAGAAGTTCAATACCTTTGTGCTCGAACTTAACTTCAACACCTTCTTTAGCGGCAGCCGCAAGAAGTTTCTTAACGAGCTGTGCACCGCCTGTGAGACCTTCGCCGTCAACACGACAGGTACGGCCGAGACGCGGATACGGCATCGGACGAATCTTGCCGAACTTAACGCCGATATCTTTTTCCAGCCAGTCAATACCGGCGGAAATGTTATCAGTGTAAGTGCGGTTCAAAGCCTTATCGCCCATCTGTTTGGAAACGTCCATCATCATGGCGTAGAAATCGTCGGCAGTATCTTTGATGCCCTGCTCTTTCTGATGACGAGAGCCCCAGCCGCAAACGGAGCCCAAAGCAAAAATAGCGTTCCCGTCGGGACGGTCGCGTTTTTCGAATACAACTACTTTCTTTGCACCAGCCTGCTTAGCGGCGATGGCAGTGACCAATCCGGCAGGACCGGCCCCGAGCACGATCACGTCATAAGTATTTTTATCGTTCTGGGCGGGTGCCTTTGCTGCTGGCTCTGCTGCGTGGGAAGCGCCCACGAAAGAAGCAAAACCGGCTGCCATAGAGCCAACTAAACCGCCTTTCAATACGTTACGTCTGTTAAAGACCTTCATTTGGTACTCCAAAGTCAAGATACATTCGAGTAAGAGGGGTAGTTATTTATCTTCTTAAAATCCCGGGGGCTTAAGAACCTCTCGGCATGAATTTTAGCATTAAGATTTCTTAAGAGATAGTTCAACGGGGCGATAAATTCCACGTCTTCTACAAAAGGACGGGAAATTCCTGAAAAATGAGAACCCAGACTGCACCTAAGTCTGCAAGCAATAATCTCTTTTCGACTAATGCTCTCAGGCATTTGCATATTAATAAGCAAATTCAAAAAAACTGTTTTTCTTAAGAATCGAATTATTCAAAGAAAACAATCAAATTCTAATAGCCCCTCTTTTATCCTATGTCAACTTTTATTTTCAGAAAAATCACGGATAAACGCACAGACCAAAAAAATGGGACCTCTCGGTCCCCTGATTCTCATTAGATTAGAGCCTATCCTGCCACTGTGCCCTCGGCACTGCCGTGTAGATCGGAAGCATAGGATCTGCTCCGTTTTCCAGACCAACCAACGCGAGCGCGGTCAAAAGACACAATTGAGGTCCTTCATAAGAACGCACTGGTTCAAACCATTCAGACAATGAATGGTTAAAGCCCTCTCTGCCGCCGGCACCCAAGCTCGTAGAAGGAATGCCGAGAGACATCGGAACGTTTTGGTCTGTCGAAGCGCTCATGTACTCTGTGAGCTCAATGCCTAACGCCATTTGAGCCGCTCTGGCCGCTTGAAGCACAGGACTGTCGGGTTTAGAGACCGCAGCCGGACGGTGGCCGATCGGCGTAACCTTGCATCTAACCTGCAGCGCCGGATCGGTCACATTCCAGCGCTGATTTTCCAACTGAGCACCGAAAGCAAAAAGCGGAAGGACTTCCTGTACGAGGCCGTCGAGCATTTGCGGGTCTTCGCTTCTTAAGTCAATTTCACATTCCGCGTGTTCGGCAATAGCGTTCACAGAAGAACCGCCGCTCATGGTGGCTAATGTAAAAGTCGTTTTGGGTTCGGCCGGAACCTGGAGGTTGGCAAGCAAAGCGCCGGCTCGGCACAGTGCCTGAGTGGCGCTCGGATACTGACCAAAATTCAAATAGCTGTGACCGCCGGGACCGCTGTATTCAATCTTGTAGCGCTTAGAACCGACAGATCCGTAGAGCAGTCTTCCGGGGTCGGCGCCGTCCAAGACCAAAACGCCGTCCACATGGATGCCAGAGCTGTAGAAGATTCGTTTCACGCCGCGCAAGTCCCCTTCTGCCTCCTGCCCGACCGTGGCAATGAAAAGCAGCGTTCCCTTTGTCTTGATGTCGTTGTTGACGACCATTCGAATAACTTGGAGCATGCAGGCCAATGCACGGGATGCGTCGGAAATACCGGGCGCAAACAGTCTGCCGTTTTGGCGGCGAACCGTAGTGTCCGTTCCTTCCCTAAAGCTATTATCCATATGCGCGCTGATAACGCAGACGGGACCGTCCGGATCCGTACCTTTTCGGCAGGCGATGACGTTCCCGACAGGATCAATAGATGCTTCCAGACCGTAACTGTTAATCTTCTCAGCGATCATTGCGGCTCTGGTTTGCTCTTTCATTGGAGGAGCAGGAACTTCACAAATTTCGATCTGTTCCTCGATCGTAAAAATTTCCTGAGGAACGGCCTGCTCAAGGGCCTTTTTGACAATCGGGTCGTTGAAGACGCTCTCCATCACAGCGGCGGTTCGTTCTTCAAGGAAGGGTGCATCTTTGACGGGCATAGTCATGGGAATTCCTTAGCAGTAAGTTTGTAATGTTATTCTTCTTTACGCTGCATCACTATATTAATAATGCCGTCCTCTTCAGAAGAGGAAAGGAGCTTGTTGCCGGTCTGATCCGCAAACTGACTCAAATCTCTTAAAGCATGCGGATCAGTTGCCTGAACCAGGAGTTTTTCTCCGGGCTGCATCTTGGCTAGCGCCTTCTTTGTTCTAAGCATCGGCATCGGGCACCTCAAGCCTTTGACATCTAATATTTGCTGAAAATCTGAATCGGACAAGGTCGGCTCCGTAAAAATTTGTTTTACGGAAATTTTAGACGGAATATGAGGATTCAAACAAAGCTTGATGAACTGGCATTCCCAAAATCAACACGAATAAGCAAAAACCATCTCAAGCAATAATCATCGATTCAAAATGAAAAAGGACTCTTTCAAAGAAAAAGTAGGCTGGTCAGTAAGAAAAATTGAGCTTCAATACCGGATCTAAAAGTTAAGACATGCAGGAAGTTTTGATCAAAGGCCCTGCTAGACAAGACTTCTATTAAGAAAAAAGAATAATTATCCGATTTTTCGACGGAAAAAAGAACAAAAAAAACCTGCTAGGGACACTAGCAGGGTTTCCAACCAGGATAAACGGTTGTTTTCACAACCACCTCAAACCACGATGTAGATAGTAACACCAACATTCATTAAAAACCATACTTTTGTCGCCTTTTTACGAAAAAGAAGACAAAATAAATTTCTTGACTTTTGATTTTTCCGCTTTGCAAATTATTTCGCACAACCGAATTTTTCTTTTACTTATTGAATTGAAGAAGAAATAATTTTCCGCTTGACTCATCCTTTCTTAATCTTTACGTATTAATACCCATAAAGACGAAAGAGAAACTTTTACATCTTCTAAAGAATTTGTTCGGTCAAAACGGTACCAAAAGTGGGTAATGATTTTCTACCGCCTTCTTCGTATCTTCACTAATCGTCCCTTAACTCCTTGGTAATACTTCTCATTTCGGATTTTTTGAGGCCTAAATTCGGCCTTCTGAATTTATCGCTGGTATTTAAAGGTTAATTGCGGGTGATTTCAAAACCATCTTTGAGACAAAAACTTGGTCCAAAGCTGCAAAAAAAGGAAAAATTTGTCAGAAATTTGAGACCTCAAGCGATGATTTCCTACTGAATCACGTTAAAGAACCCAAAAGCGGCATATACAATTACTTCAATCAATTTATAAATAGTCGTTTTTTGTATCACTTTTTAGAAGGGAGTCTTCAATGTCTGATGCACGCTCCAACTGGAGTTCCAAGACCGGCATGATCCTGGCTGCAACCGGTTCTGCCGTCGGTCTCGGAGCCATTTGGAAATTTCCGTACATGGCCGGTGCCAACGGCGGTTCTGCTTTTATTATTCCGTTCATCCTGATGGTGTTGTTTTTCGGCGTTACCTTGATTCTTGCTGAGATCATCATCGGCCGAGCCGGACGCGGCAGTTCCGTCACGAGCTTCCGACGTATCGGAGGTAAGTTATGGGCTCCTTTGGGGTTCGTTGGAGTGCTTTGTGCTTTCCTCATCATGACCTACTACAGCACGGTAGGCGGATGGTGCCTCACTTATTTGTTCGAGGCCATCATGGGAAATGCGGCTTCGTCTGACCTAGCGATGTTGGAAAAGACCTTCCTTAAAACCGTCAGCACTCCGGTTTCTGCCATTCTTTATCAAACCCTTTTCCTGGCGATCACTGCCGGCGTCCTGATCTTCGGCGTAAACAAAGGTATCGAACGTATATCCAAAGTGCTTATGCCGCTGCTTTTCGTGCTGATGATCGTCCTGATTATCCGCGGACTGACGTTGCCGGGCGCCTGGGAAGGCCTTAAGTTCCTTTTCTCTCCGAAATGGGATCAGGTCACAGCAAACTCTCTGCTCAACGCCATGGGCTTCACATTCTTCTCGCTCTCCGTCGGCATGGGCATTATGGTCACATATGGTTCTTACATTTCTCATAAAGAAAATCTGACCACCACTGCTCTTTGGGTTTCTGTTTTAGCCTTTATTTCCTGCATTCTCGCCGGTCTAATGGTTATTCCCCCGGTTATCGCCTTCGGCCTTAACCCGTCTGCAGGCCCAGGTCTGACATTCATCACGATGCCGGCCGTGTTCTCGCACATTCCGTTAGGCGACGTATTTGCCGTCTGCTTCTACGGCTGTCTGCTGGTTGCCGCCCTGACTTCCATGATCTCTTTGTTCGAAGTTCCGCTGGCCTACTTAATGGACGAATTCCATTTCTCCCGCAAAACAGCTTCCGTGCTTTTGTTCATCGTTCTTTCCATCTGCTCTATTCCCTCAGCTCTCTCGATGGGTCCGTGGGCTGATTACAAGATCATGGACAAGAACATTTTTGATGCGATGGACTTCCTCTGCTGCAACATCCTGATGCCGCTGAGCGCCCTCTTCGTCGTTGCAATGACAGGCTGGTTCTTCTTTGACCGCACCAAATATGAAATCAACTCCAGCGTTAAGCATTCCGATGGCTTCATGAAGTTCTTCCGCTTTATGCTGGCCTTCGTTGCACCCTGCTTCATCGTTGTGGTTGCAATCTTTAATCTGATCTAAAACCGAGGAAGTATTCTCAGATGTCCCAAGCATCAAAACAACAAGGAAAAACATTTACCGGCAAAGTTGGGTTTGTCTTAGCCAGTGTCGGCGCAGCCATCGGTCTGGGCGCAATTTGGAAGTTCCCATACATGGCCGGCGCCGAAGGCGGAGCAGCCTTCCTGCTCCCCTACATTATTTTTTCCTTTACCTTGGCCTTCGGCCTTTTGCTCACGGAAATTACCTTGGGTAAAGCCGGTAAAGGTGGAATCGTCACGGCTTACCGAAACTTAGGCGGACCCTTCTGGTCGGTCTTGGGTTATCTCGGCATCATCATCGGTTTTGTGGTGCTTTCGTTCTATTCGGTTGTCGGCGGCTGGTGCCTTCTGTACTTCTTTGAAGCCATCATTGGGTTCCCCTCCGCCGATCCGGAAACGCTCGGTGCGCTTTTCGGAAGCCTGTCCTCATCTCCTTGGGTCGCCATTTCCGCGCAGGTCGGCTTTCTTGCCTTAGTCGGATTTGTGGTTGCCTTCGGCATTCGAGGCGGCATCGAATTGTGTTCCAAGATCCTCATGCCGATGCTGTTTATCTTCATGATCATTCTGATCATCACAGGTCTGATGCAGCCCGGTGCCATGAAAGGCGTGGAATATCTCTTCCTGCCGGATTTTTCCAAATTCAGCTGGAAGACGCTTCTCGATTCCATGGGTCTGGTCTTCTTCTCGTTCTCGGTCGGTGCCGGCTGCATGATTACATACGGCGCCTATATCGACGACAAGACAGAACTTGTCAGCTCCACTTTCTGGATCGTTGTTCTTTCTCTCCTCATCTCTTTGATGGCAGGTTTAATGATTCTGCCGGCAAACTTCGCGTTCGGTATGGATCCGGCCGCGGGCCCCGGCCTGACATTCATTACGATGCCGGTGATCTTTGCCAAGCTGCCTTTCGGGTACCTGTTCTCTATTGTCTTTTTCTTCTGTCTGATCATTGCTGCTTTAACTTCAGCCGTATCGATGCTCGAAATTGACATTACATGGATGGTCCAGGAACTGAATATGAAACGTGCAACTGCCGTGACCGTCTGCCTGCTCTTTATGCTGATCCTTAGCATCCCGTGCGCTCTGTCTTTCGGCCTTCTTGCTGACTACAAGATTTTCGGCAAGACCGCATTCGATTTAGCTGATTTCTTTGTCTCTAACCTCGGGCTTCCGATCGGAGGCATTATTGCCTGCCTTCTGGCGGCTTGGTTCGCATGGGACAAGGTTCATACCCATTGGACGTCTCTTCAGAACTATCCGGGCTGGAAAAAAGTGCTCAGAGTCTGCATCGGCATTCTGTGCCCAGCTCTTGTCCTGGCAGTCCTTATCTCCGGACTGATGAACTAAAATATCCGAAAATTTTTAGAAAGGAAGAAAATGGCCCTCCCTATTGAACAGCTCTACAAAGCACGTGATTTCTTGAACTTAAAGAATATCTCTGCCAACCACGTTGAGTTATCTTTCAAGAATCCTGTGATTGCAATGCTTGCTAAAGGCAAAGTCGCTGAAATTGCCTCTCAGTGCTCCCCGGACGGTGCCTTCACAAAATGTGAAATGCACGGCAATGACCTGCATCTGGATTTCAATCCTGAGTACGTCAGCGAACGTCTGATGGCTGAGATCTTTGATGCAGCGCCTGAAAGAGCCAGAGACGCTGCACGCGAACTGGCTGCCTTTGTCGCTGAAAAGACAATGAAGGCCTAAGAGGTTTTCTAAAGAAGTTGAGCCGGAAATTTTCCGGCCCTTTTCATTTCTAGCGCCCGAATGCAATTCGGGCTTTTCAGTTAGCTTTCTACTGCTCTGATGTGAGTGAGCTCTGATTAGAAACCGGAGACGGCAGCGACATCGGCTGATCCTCTTCCTTATCGCTCTCGGAAGCAACTTCCAGCTGAAGATTCATTTTTCTCGTTTTGGTTTGGACGATATCCACGGTTTTAGCCACCGTTTCAACCTGAGACTTAAGTTTGTTGAGGACTTCGCCGTACTTTGCAAACTCTGTCTGCACAGAAGACAAGATCTTTCTGATTTCAGAGCTCTTCTTTTCAATAGCAAGCGTCTGGAAGCCGGCTCGGTAAGCGCAAAGAGCACTCGCCAGCGTTGACGGACCCATGATGTAAACACGGTAAGAAGTGAAGAGCTCGTTGGTTAAACCTTCGAGCGCCAAAGCCTCTGCATAAAGACCTTCGGACGGAATAAACATAATGGCAAAATCTGTGGTCTCCGGCACATTGATGTACTCGGCAATGGATTTCCCTTCGTTTCTAAAACGTGTTCTTAATTTCGAACGAGCTTCAGCAACACCTTCTCGGTCGCCTTCGTCTGCCGCTTGCAATAGTCTCTGATAGTCCTCAACCGGGAACTTCGCATCAATCGGCAGCAAGCAGGTTCTTCCGTTTAGGCCCGGAAGTTTGACGGCGAATTCAACCACCATCTTCGGCTTTGACGGAACCGGATGAACATTTTTAACGTACTGGCTTTCCGTGAAATATTCTCTCAGCAGCGCTTCAAGTTGGACTTCACCGAGCATGCCTCTGCTCTTGACGTTGACGAAGACGCGCTTAAGGCCGCCGACTTCTTCGGCGAGCTCTTTCATTTGACCTAAGCCTTCATAAACACGGTTTAACTGCTGCGTCACCTGCGAGAAGCTTTCTCCGACTTTGCTTGTCAGCGTGTTTTGAAGCTTTTCCTCCACGGTCTCTCGAATCTTCTCTAACTTAGCCTCATTATCTTTATTGAGTGCCTTCAAATCGTCATCGATCTGTTTGCGCAGTTCATTAAGCGAAGTATTTAACGTCGAAGACAGCGTCTCGAAGCGCTGGTTTACGCCGCGAATCTGTTCGTCATTACGGGTGAGCGACTGATTCAGCGTATCTTGAACAGCTTTCAAATTTGCAAAAATTTCTCCGCGAAGTGTCTTAGAGAGTTCTTCAAAACGCCCATTGAGACTCTTAATCTGCTCGTCATTACGAATCAGAGATTGATTCAATGTGCTTTGAACCACTTTCCCGCTTTCAGCGATCTCTTCTCGAATGTTTTTGGAAAGCTCCTCAAATCGCTTGTTCACGGAACTGATCTGTTCATCATTGCGGGTCAGAGACTGGTTAAGCGTGTCCTGCACAGCTTTGAGACTTGCAAAGGTTTCGCTTCGGATTCCGGCCGAAACCTCCTGAAAGGAGCGTTCCAGCGTGCGTTCCGTCTCGATGAAATTCGGCTTCATCCGATCAGCAATCAGATCTTTACTCTGAGTCACCGCGGCACCTAAATCTTCGCGCCAAGCCATACGAGCTTGTGCAATCGTCTGAAGCGTATTGGCACTGATGCTTCTTAATCTGATCAGACAGTAAATAATGCCAATCGCTAAGAAAATCAGCAGAAAAAATGCCATGAAGCCAAGGATAAAAATTTCGGAAGGGATACCGCTGGCGGCAGAGACTCTAGTCAGCCAATCGTTCATTTTATTTTTAGTGTTTATTCAAAAAGGAACAGAATAAACCAATCTTTTTCTGAGCGGTTTTGCCTGTCAGACAGAAAATTCGTCAGCAGCAATGCGCCTCCGAAAGTATTAAGTAACAACGAGTAAGCAGTAACACTTATAATAACGACCTTAAGCGGCCTTGCGGCCTTCTTTATTTATCTCAAAAGGTATTTTTATGACTCTAACCGCCTGGATTGCGATTGCCGTAATCCTGGTCACGGTTTACTGCCTGATTAAGCGTTATGAAACACGCTTGGTGCTGTTTACCGCCGGCCTTTTCCTCTGCTGCATTGCCATGAAACCGATGGCAGCGCTTGATCAATTTGCTAAAAGCATGGCAAACGCTTCGCTCATCATGGCGATCTGCTCGTCCATGGGTTTTGCCTATGTAGTAACGACCACAGGATGCGATAAAAATTTAGTCAAATTCTTAGCCGCCCCCCTCAATAAACTGGGCATTCTTCTAATCCCCGCCACCACCATCATCACAAGCTTCATCAACGTTGCCATTCCGTCTGCATCCGGCTGTGCCGCTGCCGTGGGTGCAACCTTCATCCCAGTGATGATCCGCGCAGGCATCCGTCCGGCCGCTGCCGGCGCCGCTGTCCTGATGGGCACTTTCGGCTCCAACATTTCTCCGGGAACAAGCCACAACAGTGTTGTTGCCAAAATTGCCAATATGGACATGATGGACCTCATCAGCCTGCACACACCCTACTCCATAGCAATGGTCTTAATCGGGGCTGTCGGCCTGACAATCGTCTGTCTGATTCTCAGAGACAACAAACCAACTGCTAAAGAACTTGAAGACTACTACACCTCAGCAGACCACAGCGGCGGCATTGAACGCATCAATCCGCTCAAAGCCATTGCACCTTTGGTCCCTCTCGTCATTCTTCTGCTCGGTAACTCTTACGTTCCGGTCATAAAGATGGGCGTGGCCCAGGCCATGGTCATCGGTGCCATTTTCGCATTGATTGTTTCTTGGGTGAATCCTCAGCAGTTCACCAAGGACTTCTTCAAAGGTATGGGCGAAGGCTACGGCTCCGTCATGGGTATCATCATCACAGCCGGTGTTTTTGCCGCAGGTTTAAAAGCCACCGGGTTAATCGATGCCTTCGTCGAAGTTTTAAAGAGCTCCAACGAGATCGCCCGCTGGGGCGGGTCTTTCGGTCCGTTCATCATGGCAGCCATTACCGGTTCCGGCGATGCAGCAACTTTTGCCTTCAATGAAGCAGTCACCCCGCATGCCGCCTCTTTTGGTATGCCGATTCCAAACCTCGGCGCAATGGCCCTTATCTCAGGCCAGATGGGCCGTACGATGTCCCCCATTGCCGGTGTTGTCATTGTGCTTTCCGGTTTGGCTATGGTACCCCCGATCCAATTGGTAAAACGCACGGCGATTCCTTTGATTGTCGGTGTCGTCGTTTTGGCCCTGACCATCGTCTAAGGACTTCTTTGATCTCTCGAAGCACCTCGCAAATCGCGAGGTGTTTCTGTATATACATTCTCGACTTATTTATCAACTTTCGTTTGAGCTATGTAAAAAAGACCACCAATCAATCGAATTCACTCATGAATTGCTCACATTTTTATCTTCAAGTAAAGAGAAATATTTTTACCTTTGAGCTCGAGTTGAAAGAGAAAAAGGCAAGTAGAGAGCTAAAGCTCTTAAACTTTCAGCCTGACTTTCATTGAAAATTTGCATGTATTCTGTTTACCTAATTATTGTCTTAGGAATGCTCTCGGCCTTCGGTCCGTTTGTCATAGATATGTACCTTCCGGCAATGCCGGAAATGACAAAAGTATTCTCTGCTTCGGTTTCTTCGGTCCAATTAGGTCTGACCTTCTGCATGGTCGGACTCGCTTTCGGTCAAGTTATATTCGGCCCCTTAAGCGATAAATACGGTCGCAAACCGGTCTTATATTTTTCCCTTCTCCTTTACATCGTCAGCACCCTTTTTTGCTGCTTATCCCAAAACATCGATACTTTCAACATCGCGCGTCTTCTTCAAGGTTTAGGGGGCGCCGGCGCTATTGTTTACTCGCGCTCTGCCCCAACGGATTTATATTCAGGTAAAGAACTTGCCAAGATCATTGCCATTGTCGGTGCAGTAAACGGAATCGCACCGGTAGCTGCCCCTGTGATAGGAGGATCCGTAGCAAATCTTATTGGATGGCGTGGTATTTTTTACATACTTTTAGGAATCGGTGTTGTCATTACAGCAATGGTGATTCCGGTTAAAGAAACGCTTCCTAAAGATGCTCGTGAACAAGGCTCTTTCCTTCGTTCGTTTGAAGGTTTTATTTTGGTGTGCAAAGTACCGAATTTTGCCGCTTTCACAACTGTGTTCGGATTAAGTATGGGAGCCCTTTTCGCCTATATCTCCTCTACGCCTTTTATTTTGCAGAACGAATTCGGACTCTCCCAGTTCCATTTTTCGCTTCTCTTCGCCCTCAATGCCATTGCCATCGGTGCCGGCGCTTTTCTTGCCGTCCGTTTTTCCACAACGGCTAAAGCCACGTACTTCGGAACGGCGGGAAGTTTGATTGCCGCAGTTTTAGGTTTAGTCTTCGGATTAACGACCAAAGATCTTTACACCTATGAAGGCTCCGTTCTTCTAATGGTTTTTTGCCTAGGCTTTATATTTACCGGCGCTACAGCCACTGCCATGAATTTGGGGCGCAAATATGCCGGAGCGGCTTCGGCCATCATCGGAAGTATCGGTTTTTTGCTCGGAGGGATTGTTTCTCCGATCGTGAGTTTAGGAAATATTCAAGTGACGTCTTTTGCCGTGTGCGTGGTCGCGCTCGGCTTAGGAGTGCTTTTGCTGCAGTTTTTCACCACTGAAACCCACGGCACTCCGACTAATCGCACTCATCAGTCCTGATGGAACAAATGCTCTCGGCCGCTAGGCGTCTCTGTTGACGCTCTCCGGCAAGCCTCTTCTGTGAAAAGGGGGTTGACGGTTGTCTGCGTTACCCAAGACAAGCCGTCGGCCTCTCGAACTCTTGTGATCTTCAGGCAAACCGGAGTCTTACCGGCAGTTAAACCGGCGGAGTGCTTTTCAAAGTCAGGATGGAAGGGCTCTATAACCACGGACGTCACTGAAATACTGTCCGGCTCCGGAATAATGCCTTCAATGAGATCTCCGTCCGAAGAGGCATAACACAAAGCGAACTGACCAGCTAAGACAGAAGCTACTAACAACGCTTTGATTTCCATGAAAAATCAGTTCCTTCCGAGAGCTAAAAACTTTAGAATGCATGCACCAAAAGAATAACCGATTTGAGGCAGTTTTGTATTCCGCTCGGTTATCCATCGTGCAATATTTAGAAATACTCTCGAAGGCTATATGAACATTTCTGTTTTTGACATGTACCGTATCGGTATCGGTCCCTCATCTTCCCATACCGTGGGGCCGATGCGTGCAGGGCGCAACTTTATTTCCCTCCTGAGAAGTCAGCATCTCTTCCCCGAAGTTGAAGGAATCAAAGTAAAACTAATGGGGTCGCTGGCTGCAACAGGTATCGGACACGCCACTGACAGTGCAGTTCTGCTTGGCTTAATGGGTAAAAGTCCTTCCGTAATCGACGTTGACTCAATTCCCGACTGGATCAAAGACATCAAAGACAAAAATCGTTTGCTTCTCGACAGCTGCAAGCCGATTTCTTTCACCTACAGCAAAGACCTCACTTTTGAACCTTCTGTCCTGGATTCCTACCATACCAACACGCTGATCATTTCGGCCTTTGATGCCAAAGGCAGCGAGCTCTTTTCTCGAAAATATTATTCTGTCGGAGGCGGCTTTATCGAAACGGAAGAAGAAGCCAAGCTCAAACAGGAGCCCCGCGCCCTCCCTGCGACGGAAGAAGATAAAAAAGCACTGCCCTATCCTTTCTCCACGGCCAATGAACTCATGAAACAATGCCGTAAAAACGGACTGAGTATGGAAGCCGTGATTCGGGCCAATGAAGAAGTCATCCGCAGCCATGAAGTGATCGACGATACCTTAGATCATATTTGGTCTGTAATGAGCATGTGTATCGACCGCGGGTTGAACGCTAAAGGATGTTTGCCCGGCCCTCTGAAGGTAAAACGCCGTGCCAACGAACTTTACGAAAAGCTCCTCAACAGCCCGTTGAAAGTCGCTGACGATCCCCTTCAAGTGATTGACTGGATCAATGCTTACGCTTTTGCCGTGAGTGAAGAAAATGCAGCGGGCGGCCGAGTTGTTACTGCTCCAACGAACGGAGCAGCCGGCGTCATTCCCGCCGTCATTAACTATTATCGCCAGTTCATCCCGCAGGCAAATAAAGAAGGTATTCGCACGTTCCTTTTAGTCGCCGGCGCCATCGGTGCGCTCTACAAAAAGAACGCATCTATTTCCGGAGCAGAAGTCGGCTGTCAGGGCGAAGTCGGCGTGGCTTGTTCTATGGCAGCGGCCGGATTAGCCGCAGCACTCGGAGCGACCAATGAACAAATTGAAAACGCCGCCGAAATCGGTATGGAACACCATTTGGGCCTAACCTGTGATCCCGTCAGAGGACAGGTACAAATTCCTTGCATCGAACGCAACGGTATTGCCGCTGTCAAAGCGGTCAACTCCGTCCGTTTGGCCATGATGGGAGACGGCTCCCATTATGTCAGTCTGGATCAGGTAATCGAAACCATGATGCAGACCGGCAAGGACATGGCAAATAAATATAAGGAAACCAGTCTCGGCGGCTTAGCCGTCTGCGTCGTCGAGTGCTAAAGGAAAAATATGAGTCGTAGAGTCCCGGCGTTTGTCACCAAACATGCCAATTTAGAAAGAATGTGGAATTTCGGTATGTTCGTGATGGAACGTATCGACAAAGCCTCTTTGAAACAGGTCGCATCCTCGCTGACGCTAACGACTCTTCTTTCCATTGTTCCTGCTTTAGCTGTCATCATGGCGGCTTTTTCTGCCTTTCCGCTGTTCGCTCCTTATCGCGAAGCCTTTGAGCAGTTTATTTTTTCAACCCTGCTGCCTGAACAATACAGTGATCAGATCTTAGGCTACATCAAGCAGTTTGCCACTCAAGCTGCCGGTTTAACTGCCTTCGGTTTAATCGGTTTGATGGTATCCGCACTGCTTTGTATTGCAACTATCGATTCAGCTTTAAACTCGACTTATGAAGTTCTCAAACTTAGAAGTTTATGGCAGAGAGTGCTGATGTACTGGGCTCTCCTCACGCTTGGGCCCGTTGCTATCGGCATCAGTCTTGCAGCCTCTTCCTACCTAACCGGAATGGCGATGTCGGGACACTTATCTGTCTACGCCCAGTGGCTCATTCCGATCGGCCAATTAATTTTTCAATCTATTATCCTTGCTGCACTATATAAATACGTTCCAAACTGCCGGGTTCTTTGGAGAGACGCACTCGTCGGGGGGATTCTGATTGCCTTAGTTTTTACGGTCTTCCGATGGGGCTTCGGCATCTATGTCATGCGCGGTTCCTACACGACGATATACGGTGCCTTTGCCGCGATTCCGGTTATGCTGACATGGATGTACATAAACTGGATGTTTGTTCTGGCCGGTGCGGCTATTACAGCAACGCTGCCGATGCTGCGCGCCAAACGCTATAAGGATTTCGATAAGAGCGGAGACGAGCTGCTCTCAGCGGTTGCCCTCCTTCGAATCCTTATGTTAGCTAAGGAGTCCGGCAATCCTCAAATGACCAACATCGAACTTGCCGATAAGATTGGAAGTTATCCGGAAGCTGTCGATGCGCTGCTCTCCAGACTGATTCAGACCAATTATGTCGTTAAAATCGGTTCAGATGCGACCAGCAGCTGGGCACTTCTTGCAGACGCACACAGCAAGACGCTTGAAGAATGTTTTGAGGAATTCTCAATGGACATGAGCAACTCGCTGCTGCAGGGAGATACAGCTGAGAGACGCTGGGTTAAAGAAGGTCTGAACGATCAGTGGCTTCAAACTCCGATGAGAGAAGTTTTGAATTAATCAAGCGTTTTAGTTATATCGACCCAGCCTGTGCAGCAGGAAGATTTTTCCAATTCAGGAATCGTCAGTTCAATGTCGGTATCGGAAGTCCCGCATGCCGGAAGTACGGAATCCATACTTTTAAGAGATTCGTCCAAATAAACCTTCACATCTTCATTGATTCCGAAAGGACATACGCCTCCGGGCGCATGTCCGATGATTTGTTCACATTCCTCCGGCTTGATCATTTTAGCTTTGGCTGCAAAAGTATGTTTGAACTTCGCGTTATCGATTCGCGCGTCACCGACTGCTAACACTAGAATCGGTCCGCTTGGAAGCATGAACGACAAAGTCTTAGCAATCTTCTTTTCTTCACAGTCAAATGCTTTGGCTGCAAGCGCCACAGTTGCTGTTGATTCCTTTGCAATTCGAATTCGATCCGAGAGGCCGAATTTCTCCAAATGCTTTTTCGCTTTTTCTAATGACAATTTCTGCAAACCTTACTTAAGTCAGTGCAGACAGTTTCTTATACGCACCGTTTTTTATCACATGTACTTGAAGAATGAAAGCGCTAATACCACTACAACGCCGCTCATCAGAGGAACCCACGTGCGCTTGACGAGAACCAGAGGATTTACCTTCACAGAAGCCGAAACAATAATGATGACCGCTGCGACAGGAGACATAGAGCGGAACAAATTCGACATGCACTGCATCGGAAGTGCAACCATGATTGGGTCAATACCGGCTTTTTGCGCAATCTGAGGAATCAGCTCAATGAAACTGTAGAACACAGCATTGCCTGAGCCGCTGATAAATGTGATCAACCCCGTAATACCGGAGAAAGCCAGCATCAGGCCAACTTTGGCATTTTCAAAATTGGAAATGGAATTCGAAATCGCATCGATCAAACCCATGACACGAAGACCGAACACCATGGAAGAAGCCGCAACGATTAGGACGACTACCTTCGAGAAGCCGTCTCCCATTCCTTTGAAGAAGATACCCAGATCTTTCATGCCGGCTTTGATATTGCGTTTTCTGATCAACTCGCAGGCAAAAGCCAATATCAGTGAGAACAACGTAATTTCAACCAGACCGACTTTAGCTTTTCTAAAGAACACCCAGAAGAAAATCACTAAAACCAAGGGAAGGATCGGGAAAATAAAGTACCAAGTCGGCGTGTTTTTCTCAGGGCGTTCGGCTTCGATAAAAGCTTCTTTATCCAGCTCTTTTAACATTCCTGCGTCTTTCTTATCCAAATAAGTCTGCCAAAAATAATGAACAATACCCATGACAAACAGAGCGGGTATGGTTATCGGGGCCAAATGAAACGCGACATAGTCAACGACATTATCAAAGCCTAGAACCCGGGCCGCGACCACATTGTCACCGCCCAGCGGGGTCGGAACAATGGTTGCCGTGGTCGCAATCAGTGCCGCAGCCGTTAATGTCGACATTCCGGCAGCTCGAAGAACCGGGAACAGCGTCGCCATTAAGATGACCGCAAGAGAGGCGGCGCTAGGGATAATAATCTGAAGGCAGGTTCCGACCCAGAAAACCATGGGGATCAGGATAATCGGTTTGCGAACATAGGAAAGAGGCTTGGTCAGCACCTTGATGACCATATCGTTTGCCCCTATATGCGACATATAGGCCGCGAACCCGAAGAGCGTCAAGATGATTAAGCCCGCATTACCGTACTGACGCACGAACTGATCTTTAATAACCTTGAAGGGGTCCACCCAAGATAAGCCGGTACTTGCTTTTGCTCCTAGAACGTTGTGTCCTAAAAGAAGTCCCGAGTAAAGAAGAACAAGGGCTGCAATAAACAAAACAACTTTAGCGTCGTAGTTTTTTGCGATTGCCCAGCCTGCAAGGATGAGAACGATAACGGCAAGGATGCTGTCGACCATTTGAACTCTCCGTGGGATGCGGTGATTTCGTTTTTAAAATATGATCAAATTTTAACGATCCCTTTCTTTATGAGAGACTTTTGATTTTTAGAACTAGGGTTTTGCCTTATTAATTCATTCTTTGTAACGAACTGATACTTATCCATAAGCTTTGGAAGCATTCAGTTGTATATTTAACGAGACTCAAATCCAAAAAAGAGGGGCCATATGCGTTCTGATAATCCCGGCTTTGTTCCGGATTCTCCTTTCTCAAAGCAGCTTCCCGAAGAATGGCTTAACTTTTTCAAAACTTTCCCCAAGCTCGAATTGCATTGCCATTTATTAGGTACTACCAGTAAGGAAACTTTTGAAGAGCTTGTCGCTGAATCCGGGGCGGATGTCAGCCAAGAAGAGATCAACAATTTCTATACGAGAGGTGATAAGCCGGTCGGTGTTTTAAGAATTTTCAGGTGCTTGGAGAGCAAAGTCCTTTCCAAGCCCTCTTTTTTAACTCGAATTACGCTGAAACATATCCAAAGAGTAGCGAGTCAGGGTGTTAAATATATTGAGTTCTACTGGAACTGGACGGGCTTAAAACATTTCATGACCTATGATGAAGCCCGCCAAGCTATTAACGAAGGTATCAGACAAGGCATGCAGCGTTATGGTGTCACGGCTCGTTCTATTCCTTCCATCGACCGCGAGGACACTCCGGAAGCGGCCGTTGAACTCGTTGAAGAAATGACTAAACATCCTGATGATTACACGATCGGACTCGGAATCGATTATCGAGAAACCAATCACGAACCGGAAAACTTCTGGAAAGCTTTCAAGATGGCCAAAGAGGCAGGTTTCAAAATCACCATTCATGCCGGAGAATTCGGTGAGCATTGGAGAAACGTTGAGACCGCCATGAAACTTCTTGGAGCCGATCGAATTGACCACGGCTACACGATTATCGACAATCCGGAGCTCATCAAGGAAGCAAAAGCTTCCGACATGCACTTTGCCGTCGTCCCGACAAATTCTTACTACTTAAGAACATTGTCGGATGAAGAGTGGGCGATCAAGCATCCGGTTCGCAAAATGGTTGAACTGGGACTCAAAGTGTTTCCCAATAGTGATGACCCGACGATGCATCATATTTCTATTTCAGAGTCATGGCTTCTGATGCATAATTGGCTGGATTTCACGTTACCGCAGCTGCGCAAAATGCTTGAAAACAGCATTGAAGCAGCGTGGGTAACAGACGAACAAAAAGCCATTTGGAAAAAAGAATGGCTTAAAGAATTTGATCGCCTATCCGTTGATCTGCCGCCGGTGAATTAAAAAGTATTTTTCTGACCACCCGAGCCGAACTTGTGGCTCGGGTTTTCTTTTTAGAAAGTGTACTTGATGCCTGCCTTACAGGAAAAATCCACATTCAGGCGATTGCCATGTTCTCCGCCGATCTGAGCAAACGCTTTCCATTGGTTCCCGAAAGCATACTCTCCTCCAACCCCGAAATAAAACCGAGTGCCTAACGAGCGGGTTTTAAAATCAAATTCGTTCATACGAATCTTAGTTTTGCCTAGGAAATCATGGTTGACTCCGGCTTTGACAAATAAGCTGCCTGTCCTCTGACCGTCAGGGCTGTTAAAGGCACGACCTGCCGCCAACCCGACCCTCATATTCAGACTGTCGGAGGAATTAACCTTAACTTTCATACCATGCGAAAAAGAAAAGTCTTCTCCAAGCAATCTATAGTAGGAGAGTTGCGCCTGAGGCTCGATAAACCACGCCGAACCATTTGCATTCTCCAAAAAATTGAATCGAATTCCGCCTTCAGAAGAGATGCCAAATCCAAAGTTATGATAGGCAGCGTGCGCAGTGGTTCCTTCCATTAAGTTGGCTCGCATTTTCTGCTTGTGGCGGTTAAAGGTCAGCACTGTATCAACGTAGGCATCCTCCTTAAACCACGTCAGATAGGCCTTACCGCCAAAAGAATGAATGTCTGTCTTCCCCGCGTCTCCCTCGACCCTAATGTTCCCGTCAGTCATGCCAAGTTGGGCGCCGATAATCCAATTCTGATCGATTTTTTTATCGGTACCAAAAGAAACGGTCGAATATCTCAGTCTGCTGCCAACGGATGAATAGGAAGCAAAACGTCCCTTCTCGTATCTGCCTAAAACATAAGCTCCGTCAGATGCGCCTCTTCTTAACTCACCCGTTCTTTCCTGAAGGTCCGCCAGCGAACTGAGGTATTGAACGACAGCGGCACCCGAACCAACAACAGAAAGCACGGTTTTACCCGAACGAGACAAGCCGACTTCAGGTACTTCGGGAGCGGGCGCCGGAATCGAAGGAGTTTCACCCGGATCGAGCGGAGGTACAGTCGAATCATTCGGAGGAAAGACAGGAAAAATGGGTTTTTCTTCTTTTTCGGAAGTAATTAACCAAACTCTTTGATCTTCATACTCAACCGGCTGGATATCCAGCTTATATTGAAAGGGTCCGGCTTCTACCAAGCCGCCATTGCCCAAAACAAATTCGGACCTGTTAGCACTGGGCAGAGCGTCATCAAAACTAAAAACATGATGGACTAACTTCGTCTCCGTAAGGCTCGCACCGCTGGTTCCTAGATAAACAGAGTGAACGCCCTCTGCGTCTCCACTCTGACGGATACTTCCAGCCCTTCCTCCCGGAAGATAGAACGCCGCCCCCGTTCCCTTGAGGCTTTGAATTTCCAGAGGACGAAGGCCTTTGTCGCTTCCAACTTCTATAACCGCACCTTCCGATACGGTCAGCTCTGTGACGTTGGAACGCATCGCGTTTTGCCAAATGCTGCCGGCGCCCAAAGAAATATATGAACCTCCCTTTCCCTCTTGAAAATCCGTAAAGACAGCACCGTTTAAGACACTTCTCTCGCCTAAAGTAATATCCAGCCTCGCACCATTAATAACCGAGACTGCATCAGCAAATTTTAGGCTTCCTTCGGGGAGAACAGTAAAAGACGCAGACCCGCCAGTCTGTTGAAAATTCAATTTTTTTAAGGCGATATTCCGGCTTTCAATTTCAACTTTTCCGCTTCCGTCTATCAGCAAAGCCTTATCAAAAATCATTGAATCGGATGACTTTGCTTTGAGTGTACTTTGAGCGCGGACTGTTATTTCTCCGCCGAATAGAACGTCTCTTGTTTTTAATTCTTTCCTCTCATCAAGACCGATATGAACGTAAGTTTCGTAACCTTCGTCCAAGTTAGAAACAAGAATATCGCGATTGATCATTACGGTTGGAGCATCAATGATCAGAGCGCCATCAAAGATCCATAAAGGAAAAAGACCTGAGTGTTTCTCCTTTTCAGTCAAAATCTGAACACTTTCTGAAGCTTTCAGCTCAGCTTTGCTTCCAGCGCCCATCCACCCGATTGAGCCGTAGAGGATGATTTCTTTGGCCTCCAGAAAGGCGGAAGCCCCCTCTCCCAACGTAATTGAGTACGGATCTTTGTGGCCATCCAGAACCCCGGGCTGCGGTTTATTGAGGATAATCTTCTCTCCCGCCGAAATATGGACGCTGTCTTGATATCCAACCTGGACTGCTGAACCAAAACCTTTTACTGAAACAGACTCAGGTGTGAGAACAAAACTGCCCTTGTCCGCTTTGAAAATTAAATTTTTACCGTGAGTTGCGACAGAATTGCCGAGGATGTTGCCTTCGGTCCAAACATTCCAAGTTATTTCAGTTTCTTGGGAAAAGAACACGTAGTCTCCTTTGCCAACAAAATCCTCAAGTTCTTTTCTCAATACATGCTCTATCGGGGCAGAATGAATCCGCTTATGATTAGGAACATACTCCTTAAATAAATATTCGTTTGCATCGGTTGATGCAAAGCTTGAACCAAAAACTTGGGACGGAGAAAAAGCCGTGAATAATGAAAGAAGTACGGCGTTTGCGGTTTGCGCTTTTATTATCTTTCTTGGGTGCTTCATGAGATCCTTTTTCGTTATTTCTTACATTCTTTAGTTCTCACCACAGACAAAAGGTGAGCCGAAAGAAGCATTCAAGAGCGGCGAATTATAGGGGTGTCTTTAAGACGAAAAAGCGCGGAAAAATGAAGCAAGCTAAACTTATATCAGTTTTGTACGTACAATTTTTTAACTATCTTCTTGAATAAAAGTCAACAAAAATGACAAATAAGACAGATTGTGAAAAATGTTTTTCTTTGTAAGCCTTCTATAGATAAGTCAATTTTTGAATTTCTAACCTAGAGAAATCTATTTTTTAATGTTATCTATTTGATTTTAAATGTTTTTAATGGAACTGAAAAATTGCAAAACTAGAGAACCAAAAGTTTAAAAATCATACTAAATCCTTTTATTTCAGTGGAATAGAAGGATTTTTTATGTTATACTAGATTATCTAATTAGATAATCTATTTTAATCATGAAAACGCCCAAACTTCCGCCGCTCATCATTAAAAAGAGTCCTTCGGCTTTCTATGTTTACACCTACAAGAACAAATGGGACCCGGAGAAAAAGAGAAGTTACCGCGCCAGCTTCAAGAAAGTCGGCACTGT
>ENA-USUG01002922-USUG01002922.1-human-gut-metagenome-genome-assembly--contig:-NODE-2922-length-24651-cov-5.755270_pt1 | contig 24651 bp, 19 predicted proteins | sample MGYA00250059_ERZ773394 | MGnify/ENA primary metagenome ERZ773394 (study PRJEB29103, sample SAMN06111957) | human gut metagenome | biome: human gut; feature: ankylosing spondylitis patient; material... | reverse complement strand
GATAGTACGCGAAATAGACGCCTTGGGAGGATATATGGGATTGGTGACAGGGTTGTTGTTATGTCTGACGGTAAGATTCAGCAGATCGGTACGCCGGAGGAGATTTATAATGAGCCGCATACCGTATTTGTTGCGGACTTTATCGGTGAAAGCAACATTTACACCGGTCATATGTGCGGTATCCGCGAAGTGGATTTCTGCGGTGCGAAGTTTGCATGTCTTGATGATCTTCCGGTGGGAGCAAAAGTCGATGTCATCGTGCGCCCGGAGGATGTGATCATGACGGCACCGGAAGACGGTACGATTACGGGTGTGGTACAGTCTGTGATTTTCAAGGGTATGCACTATGAGATTATCGTGGAGTCAGGAGATAACGAGGTTGTGATCCAGAGCACCAGAAGTGCAAAAGAGGGCGACACCATTGGTATGTGTCTGGAGCCGGACGGCATCCATGTAATTCTGGCCGATACCAACCAGAATATTTTCGAGGGCGAGCTGACGAAACATTATACGGTGGAATTTGCAGGCGGCGAGTATGCCTGTGATGTGACGCAGCTGTATGCGGGATCTTCCATCAATGGAGACGGCGTCCTGGTGGATGCAGAGGGGCAGGAGATCGAGACTGCAGGCGTGAAGGTCAAAGTCAAGGTTCCGGTAGAATCCATCGACATGAGCGACGATACAGAAAATGGAGACGGTGTCTGCGGTCATATCATTTCTCTTATTTACAAAGGTGACCATTACCATTACGTGGTCAGAACGAAGGACGATTATGACTTCCATCTTCATGACGAATATCTGTGGAATGAGAACGACTATGTACGTCTTATCATTCCGAAGGAGAGCATTGAGATGTCCCTGGTGGGAGAAAACTGAAAGGAGACCGAAGAATGAACCTGCGTTTTTCAAGAAAACAGCTGGGTATCCCCTATGCGGTATTTTTGATCTGCTTTGTTGTTGCTCCGCTTCTGGTGGTACTCTACTATGCATTTACTAACGGCTCCGGACAGTTTACTGCTGGTAATTTCATCAATTTCTTTACCGATGAAAATACCATCGGAACCTTGTGCTACAGTCTGGTAGTAGCGGCAACCGTCACAGTATGCTGCACGCTGGTGGCTTATCCGGTAGCCTATATTCTGGCGCGGAGTGATATTAAGAAAAAAAATGTTCTGCTAGTGCTCTTTATTGCACCCATGTGGATTAACTTTACGCTCCGTGTGGTAGCTTTAAAAGAAGTGCTGACCATGATGGAAGGCAATCTGGCCTATCATCCGTTCCTCAACACGGTGATCGGTATGACCTATGATTTCCTGCCTTTTATGATTCTGCCCCTTTATACAACTCTTGGAAAGCTGGATAATTCCTTCCTGGAGGCAGCGGCTGACCTGGGAGCAGATCCGGTGCGGACTTTCCTGAAGGTAACCCTTCCCTTAAGTGTACCGGGACTGATCAGCGGTGTAACCATGGTATTCCTGCCCTCCATGACGAACTATGTCATTCTGGATATGCTCTATAACAGCACTTACATCATGGGAAGTCTGATCGGAAGTTACTTTAATGCCTATGACTGGCACAATGGTTCCATGATATCCATCGTGCTGCTGGCAATTATCTTCCTTGTGACCTGGGCAACCAATGGCTTCAGGGAAGAGGAGACAGGACGGGGGACAATCTTATGATAAAAAAGACGATGAGATCTGCCTGGCTTGGCATTGTATTATTATTTATGTATCTTCCGGTACTGATTCTGGGTGTATACAGCTTTACGGATACGGCAACCATCGGAACCCATGGAAATTTTTCCCTGCAGAATTATAAAACCCTGTTTACGACAGGTGAGCTGCTGGGAATGATTGGCGGCACCTTTGCGCTGGCTATTGGGTCTGCCTGCATTGCGACGATTCTGGGAACCATCGGAGCCATCGGAGCCTTTTACAGTAAAAAAGGAACCAGAGGAGCCATTGATTTTGTCAATCAGGTTCCGGTAGTGAATGCGGAAGTGGTAACCGGATTTTCTATCTGTGTCCTGCTCATTGTAGTTCTGGGACTCAGCAAGGATTCCTTTTTCCCGTTGATCGTGGGGCATGTGGTACTGGAAGCGCCCTTTGTGTATCTGTCTGTTCTGCCAAAATTAAAACAGATGGATAACAGCATTTATGAGGCAGCGCTGGACCTGGGAGCAAATGCCAGTGTGGCATTGCGGAAGGTAGTTATTCCCCAGCTGATTCCGGGCATTGTATCCGGTTTTATGCTGTCCGTGACTCTGTCACTGGATGATTATTTTATTACGACTTATACGAAACCGGCCACCTTTGATACCATCAGTACTTATGTGGTCAATGCCACCAAGGGATCCCATACGGAGATCAAGACCGCACTCTGGGCGCTGTCGACTCTGATTTTTGTGATTATCGTGGCAGGTGTGCTGGTATGGAACCTTCTTAGTGAGAAAAAAGGAGGTGCGGATAATGAATAAGAGAATTTCAGCAGCAGCTATGGCAGCAGTCATGGGCGCGTCTGTCGTGTCTGCCATTCCGGTACAGGCAACAGGCGGTCAGACGGAAAATGACACCATTGTCCTGCGGGTCTGCAACTGGGAGGAATATATCGACGAAGGCGGCTGGGAGGATGACGAGGTCATCGATCTGGACAGCGGCGATATCTTTGGAGAGAATTCCATGATTCAGGATTTTGAACAATGGTATCAGGATACTTATGGAAAAAAAGTGAGAGTGGAATATTCCACTTTTGGAACCAACGAGGAACTGTACAGCCAGCTGAATCTGGGAAATGTCTATGACCTGGTGTGTCCTTCTGACTACATGATCATGAAGCTCCTGAAAGAAAATAAACTGGAGCCTCTGTCCAAAGATTTCTTTGATACGGAAAATGAGAACAACTACTACGTAAAAGGAGTATCTCCTTATATCAACGGCGTATTTGAAGAAAATCAGATTGACGGAAAACCATGGGTGGATTATGCAGCAGGTTATATGTGGGGCATTACCGGTATGGTCTACAATCCGGAAGAGGTAACAGAGGAAGAAGCTTCCACCTGGACGATCCTGGAAAATCCGAAATTCTACCGTCAGGTTACCATTAAGGACAATGTGCGTGATGCTTATTTTCCGACACTGGCGATTCTGAACCGGGATCAGCTTCTGGATCCTTCTTTTAGAAACAGTGCAAATTATGAAGCTCAGCTCTCTGCCATCATGAATGATACAAGAAAAGAGACCATTGATGAGGCAGAAGAAAAATTAAAAGAGATCCGCGCCAATGTCTACTCCTTTGAGACGGACAGCGGTAAAGCAGATATGGTCAGTGGAAAGGTAGTTGCCAATCTGCAGTGGTCCGGAGATGGTGTCTATGCACTGGATCAGGCAGAGGAGGATGATTTTTATCTGAATTGGGCGGTGCCGGAAGAATGTACTAACCTGTGGTTTGACGGGTGGGTTATGTTAAAGAGCGGCATCGGTCAGGATGCAGCAAAGAAACAGGCTGCTGAGGCATTTATCAACTTCCTGTCAAGACCGGATAATGCTGTCCGCAATATGTATTACATCGGATACACTTCTGCCATCGCAGGCGGTGACAGCGATGTGATATTTGACTATCTGGACTGGACTTACGGTGCGGAAGAGGATGAGGAAGATACCATCGAATATCCGGTAGGATATTTCTTCTCCGGTGACAACAGTGATGAGGACTATGTCATCACCGCACCGGCTGAGCAGGCACACCGTCAGCTTTCCGCCCAGTATCCCAGTGAGGAAGAGATCAGCCGGAGTGCGGTCATGCTGTATTTTGACGACGAGGGTAATAAGAACATCAATCAGATGTGGATCAATGTGAGATGCTTTAATTTAAGCATGTTGAGCATAGCACAGTGGATTACGATTGCAGTGATCGTGCTTGCAACAGCACTTCTGGTACTGTTTGTGAAGTTTGGCGATGATATTTTCCGCAGAAAACCGCCGAAAGGTTACAACTAAAAAAGTTTACCGGAAATCCCGGTAAAAATCAATTCGCCATGCGCTTTTACGCTATGTTAAGTAAGAGGTGTAAGAGCGTGTACAGGCGGATAAGAGATCTGAGAGAAGATCGTGACTTAAAACAGAGACAACTGGCAGAACAGCTTGGCTGCAGCCAGAAGACATATAGTGATTATGAGACGGGTAAAACGCATGTACCGGTAGAAATTCTGATGGGACTGTCAGAAATATATGGGACAAGTGTGGATTATCTGGTTGAACTGACTGACGAGAAAAAACCATATCCAAGACAGAACCGGCATGAAAGGTTGTTTTAGAATATATGGCAGAACTTAGTCGCAGTGAACAGAGATTTCTTGATTCATACTGGAATAACAGGCAATACGAAGGAGGGAGAATGTACCGTTGTTCCTTCGCAAATGCCAGATTGTCCAATATCGGACTGAAGAAAGAGATTGATATTCAGTCCAGCGTCTGGTTCTGGAGCAAGCTGACCAATATCCGGTGCAGCGGTCTTCGAATGGTAGTTGGGCACTGTGAAGAATGCACATTCTGGAGCGTGATTCTGGATGATACGGTAATGGCAGGATTCCGCTTCGTGAAATCTGTCATACTGGGATGTCAGTTCACCGATACCACTCTGAGCAATCTGAGATTGAAGAAATGTGAAATGTCACATCTGAAGCTTTCCAATGTGATGCTGACAGATGTGGTATTCGACAGGTGTATATTCAAAGAACTGGATCTGGAGCATATTACCTTTGAAAAAGTAAAGTTTAAGAACTGCTACTTTGACAAACTGCCGGAAACCATTCCCGAAGGCTGCAAATTCAAACACTGTATGGAAATTCCTGAATAAAGAACAGGCATAAACAGACGCCGGACAGAACTGCCGAGAGACAGTTTTGTTTGGCGTCTGCTTTTTTGGGAGAAGTGGCCTGTGATACCCGTTTCGTGATCAGACATCCGGAGCGATTGGGCAGATGGAGATGCCATGAGCTGTGCTGCCCGGATGTACTGCGAATTCGACGGATTTCTGTGACTGGAATGGGTGTTTTGGCTATATGGAGGCAGTAGAGACTCTGACATCCATATAGAGAAAGCTAGTTGGGTGCGAGGGAAACTTCTACGGCCATCTGCCCACAACCCCGGCAAAAACCACGAAAAAGTCTTGTAATAAGCTCTTTGTCAGCGCTTTAAAGCGTTTGGCTGGGCAGAGAAGATTAGTTCAGATCTATCTACCCGGGCGCGGGGGAACAGAACTTTCATGCCAGCACTTTGGAAGAGAGGATAGGTAAGAAAGCAAGACGCGGAGGAGTGTGTGTCCGGGGAAAACGATCTCCGCGTGAAACTTTTGAAAGACGGACAATAATAAAAATTCCCTGCCAGCTAAAAATGGCAGGGAGTTTTTTATGGACTTATGGATTGCATACACTGCAGGGTGTATAACCTTGGGCAACGGCATCATCTTTGTCAATGGCAATCTGACTTTTCTTCAGATAACGGCAGCTATCGCGATGATACTTTTCCCCGGTCTTGGTGATGTATACCGTATAGCTGGTACTGGGAGCAGACTCCTGCACAGTTGCTGAACTGGAAACCGCGGTTGATGAAGAAGAACTGCTTTTTTCGGAAGAAGTTGAAGAAGAACTATTCTTGACGGAAGAAGCTTTGGCTGTATTTAACTGCGTTTGCAGATCGGCAATTTCAGCTTCTTTTTCAGCAGCCTGCTCATTCAATTCCTGAATCTGGCTGTTCAGATCATCAATGACGGATTGCTGATTTTCCAGTGAAGACAGTTCTGCGATCTGAGCATTCGCACTATCCAGATCATCCTGAAGCTGTTCATTCTTTTCTGTCAGCTCATTTACAGTGGAAGTGAGATCCTGGATTTGTTGTGACAACTCATCATTCTGACTGGATGAGGCATTCAGTTGCTCGGTAGCCTGAGTAAGCTGGTCTTTTAATTCCTGATTGCCAGAACCTGATGCACCGCCAATGCCAAGAAGCAAAACACACACAGCAATGGCAATCAGGGCCGGTTTGGATTTTAGTAGTTTTTTCATAACATACCCTCCTTTGTGTGATACATGTATTTTATATCGGTGAAATAAATTTGAACGGTTTTGGAAGGAAAACTACTAAGAATTTATGTATCCGGGCGGTTGGGTAGATAGAGATGCCGTGAACTGTGATGCCCGGATGTAGTGCAAATTCGACGGATTTCTGTGCTTGGAGTGGGTGTTTTGGCTATATGGAGTCAGCAGAGGGCCTGGCACCCATATAGAGAAAGCAAGTTGGGTGCCAGGGAAACTTCTACGGCTATCTGCCCACAACCCCGGCAAAAATCGCAAAAAAGCCCTGTAATAAGCTCTTTGCCAGCGCTTTAGAGTGTTTGGTTGGGCAGAGAAGATAGCAATGATTCTATTTGCCCAGGAGAAGAGCCTTTTGTTTGGCTTTGTGTGGGGGCTGAACTGCGAGTCCGGGGAAAGAGTCTTTTGCCTTGTTTTGTATTGCGGAGGAGACATACAGGAAAGCAAGACGCGGAGCAGTGCGTGTCCAGGGAAAACGATCTCCGCGTGAAATTTTGTGTTGCACTACGTACAAATGTTCGATACAATAAAATAATAGTAAATGCTTTGAACAGCTGGGGGAAAACATGATTACACGGGATGAATATAAAACAATACGGCAGGAAAGACATCTGATTGTGCTGGATACCAATATTCTGCTGGAATTGTACAGGCAGCCGGCAAATGTCAGCCGGGATATTATTGCCGGATTTCAGAAGATTGCAGATAAGGTGTATATTCCACATCGGGTATATGAGGAATATCTGGAAAATCGGCAGAAAATCTGCGGGGATGAGCAGAAAAAGTACAAGATCATGAAGCATGAACTGGACGATTCGACAAGCAGGTTTAAAGAGAGCATTCGGAAAAAGACAAATGAATATCGGAAACATAATTACAGCGATATTACAAAACTGCAGAGAGACATTGAGAGAAAACTGGACGAGATCAAAGAAACGATAGTAGCGTACGAAGATGTACATAAAGAACAGTTTCAGTCAAATCTGGATTTCCTGAAAAATGATGAAGTATATCAATTTGTACAGTCATTAAAGGAGCAATCAAGAGTCGGGAGCGAAATCCCTTTTTCCGAGAAACTGAAAATCATTCAGGAAGGGGAACTCCGGTATAGAAATGAAATCCCACCGGGATATAAAGATATTGAAAAAGCCGGTACGGAAAAGTATGGTGATCTGATCATCTGGAAAGATATCATAAAAACAGCTTACAAAGAGCGGGCACACATTTTATTTATCAGCAATGATACCAAGGAGGACTGGTGGAAATCAGAAAAGAATGAGCCTGATGATCTGCGAGAGGAACTGCAGGAAGAATTTCTGGAAACCAATCCATTTTGGCAGATACATTTTCTGACATTATCTAAATTTTTCGGCTACCTTTCTGATGAGCTCGAAATCGGAGAATCTTTAAGTGCACTGCAGCTGACTGCACAGGGAGATGCAGCGGATCTCCTGAAAAAACTGGATGAAAAAATTAGAAAACAGATTTGTGAGCAGCTTGCTACAAAAGTAGATCAGACCGTTTCGACGCCGGAAAATATATATTTGAAAACGATCAGCGCATTTGTGGAAAAAGAAGAAAAGATGAATATCTATCATGTACAGATGGTTTGTGTTTTTATGAAAGAAAAAAGAGGAATCCATTTTTTGTTGGAGGCAGAGATTGAAAAAGAAGAGTATGACACAGAGTGTGAGCTAAGAAAAATAGAAATCCATAACGTAACAACAACTGCTTTCAGTGATGAAGCATGGGAAGGTATGATAAAGGCAAAGAATAAACATCTGGCATGGAGAAAATATGCACAGAGCATTCGGCATGAAATTGATTGCCCGATTGAATATAGCAAAGATGATAAAAATGTTTATGAGATATTGATAGAGGCCTTGAGAAATGTTTTCAAAATAGAGTATTTCATGGAAAATCATAGAGCAGAACAGTACAGGCGGCTGTATGATTATCTCATGTATTTTTATGATGAAGACAATAATGAATCGTTCTCAGAAAATGAGGAAGAATGAATCTGAACAAATGGGCAGATAGAATCTTTAATCCCTGCGCTGCCCGGGTGTAGTGCAAATTCAACTGATTTCTGTGCCTGGAGCAGGTGCTTTGGCGATATGGAGTCAGTAGAGGCTCTGGCACCCACAAAGAATAAGCAAGTTGGGTGCGAGGGGAACTTCTGTGGCTATCTGCCCAATCAGGCAGCATATGTGGTACTTGACATTATAGAGAACTTTATATATGAAAAATGGATATCTCTGCCGAACCGGCTTGTCATTCAAATCGTTCAATGTTAGAATCAAAATTAATAAATACGCCAATTTTGAAAAGAGTCCGTGAATTTTGGGATATACAGAACTATGAGATAAGGGAGCGGCATCATCAATGAAGAAGTGCAAAGTGAAATTAGAAGACATCATAAATGAGTATCCGGAGCTGGACTATCCGGAGCTTTGCGCGCAAGTGGCACAGCTTATTGAGAGTGGAGCACTTCTGCCTGTAAAGTGTGCAAAGAACAATGGAAGAAAGCCGGCACTGCCGCTCCGTTTCTGGAAGCTGGAAGAAGAGCCGGATTTCACAGAAATATATGAAGAACTGAAGTACAAATATCATCCACTGATCAATACTTCCTATTACAGAACTCATCCGGAGCTTTATGAAGCAGACCGGTCAAAACTTCAGCTCCTGAGCAATTATCTGAAAGATCATTCTTATCTGCTGGCAGTTAAAGAGACTATGAATGAGCGAAGCTTTGAGATTTTTCACCGGGAAAAGTTTTTCCAGAGGGAAGGCGGTCTTGAGTTTTGCAGAAAAGCAGGAATTGAGGCGGCAAAACTTTCTTTTTATGAGACATCAGAGCCTCTTTCTTATTATTCCTGTTCCAAACAATCCCCTCAGAATATTTTAATCATAGAAAATAAAGATACTTTTTTTGATATCCGGCAATGTATGAATAAAGGAAGCAACCGGATACTTGGCACAGAATTTGGTACGGTGATCTATGGAGCAGGAAAAGGCATTTGGAAGACATTTGCGGATTATGTCAATGGCGCGGAAAATTATTTCCTGGAAGATAACACCTTGTTTTATTTCGGAGATCTTGATTATGAAGGAATCCTGATCTATGAGCATCTGATTGCTCAGAACTGGAATCCACGAACTGACAGAGCGTACAACGTTAGAAAAGAAGGAGGAAAAAAATTGAGTGGTACAACAATGATCATATTGTCCGCATTTGTGGTTTATCTGTTATTTATGATAGTCATTGGTGTGGTTTATATGAAAAAAACAAACAGCTCGGAAGATTATTTCCTGGGCGGACGTGGCCTGAATGCCTGGGTTGCTGCTCTTTCAGCGCAGGCTTCTGATATGAGTGGATGGCTTCTGATGGGGCTTCCGGGAGCGATTTATTCTCTTGGAACCGGACAGATCTGGATCGCAGTCGGTCTGTTTATCGGAACAGTATTAAACTGGGTCTGTATTTCACACAGACTTCGTAAATATACGATCGCAGCGAATAATTCCCTTACAATCCCGGCATTTCTGGAGAACAGATTTCAGGATAAGAAGAGGATTCTGTTATTGCTTTCATCTATTGTGATCGTAATCTTTTTCCTGGTGTATACAGCTTCTGCCCTGGCAGCAGGAGGTAAGCTGTTTAATACCGTGTTTGGAATTGATTATCATATTGCGCTGGCAATCGGTGCGGCTGTTATTCTCTGCTATACTTTTATGGGTGGATTTATGGCTGTGTGTGTAACTGACTTTGTGCAGGGTACCCTGATGCTGATCGGTCTGCTGATCGTTCCACTGGTTGCTTATTTTACATTAAGCGGTAATCTTGGAGATCTTCTGACACAGAGTGGTGCACCGGGAGGTGCGGCGGCTTTCCTGAATCCTTTTGAGAACGGGGAACGCCCATATACATTTATTGAGATTTTTTCCCAGCTTGCGTGGGGACTTGGTTATTGTGGAATGCCTCATATTCTGACCCGTTTTATGGCGGTTAAGAGTGAGAAGGAGTTAAAGAAATCCAGTGTGATCGCGATTGTTTGGGATATTCTTTCTCTGACAGCAGCATGTTTTATCGGTGTTGTGGGACGTGCTTATCTGCTTCCGGCTGTACTGGGAGAAGAAGGAGCATCCTCAGCAGAGAGTGTATTTATCGAGATGATCAATAAGCTGTTTTCCGCAGATCTGGCTCTGCCGTTTATCGGAGGAATTTTCCTCTGCGGTATCCTGGCGGCAATCATGTCTACTGCCGATTCTCAGCTTCTGGTAACAGCGTCTGCAGCTTCTGAGGATTTATATCATCAGTTTATCAAGAAAGATGCGGATTCCAAAGAAATCCTGATGGTTGCGAGAGTGACTGTTATTGCAGTTTCTGTAGTGGCTTTTGCCATTGCATGGAACCCGAACAGCAGTATCATGGGTCTGGTATCCAATGCCTGGGCTGGTCTTGGTTCCGCGTTTGGACCGACGGTGGTGATGGCATTGTTCTGGAGAAGAACGAATCTTGCCGGTGCAGTTGCAGGTATCATTTCCGGTGGTCTGACTGTAATTATCTGGGATTATATTCCGCTTGTGGCAGGTCAGACACTTGGTTCTTATACAGGACTTTATTCTCTGGCAGTTGGTTTCGCCGTGAGCCTGATCATGATCATCGTTTTCAGCCTTGCAACCAAAGAGCCGTCCAAAGAGATCACAGATGTGTTTGACAAGGTGGCAGGAAAGAACTAAGAAAGAACTGACAGTGGTCAGCAGGTCATCTGCCGGAACACGGAGTGAGCAGTAATAATACAAAATAATAAAGACTATCTATTTCTGGATGAATTTGTTATAATAGCAGTAGCGCAAAAAGCGTTACTGCTTTTTTACTGATAAAACTGTGAGGCAGTTATCTGGTATAAAGGTGGCAGCGAAGCGGATGCTTTTATCCGTTTGACTTAATATATGGCATAAATCTAGAAAAAGAAGGTGTCGGACATGAAGAAATATGATTATTTAATCGTGGGAGCAGGTCTTTTTGGTGCAGTGTTTGCGCATGAGGCTTCCAGACGGGGGAAAACATGCCTGGTGATCGATAAGAGAAATCACATTGGCGGAAATATTTATACGGAGGAAGTGGAGGGAATCCAGGTGCACAGATATGGTGCGCATATTTTCCATACTTCCAGAAAGCAGGTCTGGGACTATATCAATCAGTTTGCAGAATTTAATCATTTTGTGAATTCACCGATCGCAATTTATAAAGATGAATTGTACAATCTGCCTTTTAATATGAATACGTTCCATCAGCTCTGGGGAGTGAAGACTCCGGCAGAAGCGAAGGCAAAGATTCAGGAGCAGATTTCCAGGATGCATATCACACATCCGAAGAATCTGGAGGAACAGGCACTTGCACTGGTGGGACAGGATGTCTATGAGAAACTGGTGGAAGGATACACAAGAAAGCAGTGGGGAAGAGAATGCAAGGATCTTCCTTCCTTTATCATAAAAAGACTTCCTTTGCGTTATACTTATGATAATAATTATTTTAAAGATCCTTATCAGGGAATCCCGAAGGGCGGCTATACCCGTATTATCAAGAAACTTCTGGAAGGAGTTCAGGTTTGCCTGAATACGGATTTCTTTGCGAACAGAGAGGAACTGACTGCACAGGCAGATAAGGTTCTGTTTACCGGTATGATCGATCAGTTTTATGATTACTGTTACGGAGAACTGGAGTACCGCTCTCTGAGATTTGAGACAGAAGTGCTGGAGATGGGTAATTATCAGGGAAATGCAGTTGTCAACTATACGGACTATGAAGTTCCTTATACCAGAATTATCGAGCATAAGCATTTTGAATTTGGCACTCAGCCGAAGACCGTGATCACCAGAGAGTATCCGGCAGCGTGGGAGAAAGGCAAGGAGCCGTACTATCCGGTCAATGATCCGAAGAACAGCGAACTGTTTGACAAATATGAACGCCGCGCACTGGAAGAGAAGAATGTACTCTTTGGCGGAAGACTTGGTATGTACCGCTACATGGATATGGATCAGGTGATCGAGGAAGCGCTTGCACTGGCTGAGACAGAACTGACTTATGAGGAACCGTAAAGAAAGGGATAAAACATGACAGATACTCCGACAATCGCTCTTTACTACAGAGAGCATGACCCGCTGAAAAGAAAAATGTTTCTGGAACAGTCTATTGCAGCAGGTGAGGATGAAGAGGCAAATGCCATCAGAAAGGAATTATGGGAGCTGCGTTATCAGGGACGCACGGAATCCGGTTCGGATACTCCGGCAGACGGATATATGGCTCTCTGGATGGCGATGGAATTTAACAAAGGTGCATCCGGAAGATTTTTCGGTGCGAAGGGAGCGCGCAAGGAGATCGTAAAGAATCTGGAAAAACTGAAATTCAAAGAGTTTCAGGAGAAAAGTGATCTTCACAGAGAGCTCCTTTACAGAGAATGCTGCCATATGGTTAAAACCTATATGGAACTTTGCGAGAAAGACAAGACATACAATACCACTTTATGCGGAATTGTTCCGATCAGTGAAAAGACTGCAAAGAATAAGCTTCGGACTGATATCTATGAGACTGCGGTGGTACTTCCGGGAAACATTAATATGGTGGAAGAACTGGCGATTATCACAGAAGCAGCGAAAGAAGCTTATGAGGCTCATTTTCCGGGAGAGGGTGGAATCTGAAAAAAGATTTCCGGGCACGGAGAAAACAGTAACAAAAAACTGACTTGGAGGAAAACATGAACAAAGACAATTTGACAGCTTATGAAGTTGTGACAGAAGAAGAACTGACAGACATCCATTCCAGAGGCTGGCTTCTGCGTCATAAGAAAACCGGTGCAAGAGTTATGCTGATCGAGAATGAGGATGAGAATAAAGTATTTAACATTGCATTCCGGACGCCGCCTAAGGACAGTACCGGTGTGGCACATATTCTGGAGCACAGTGTACTCTGTGGATCTAAGGAATTTCCGTTAAAAGATCCTTTTGTGGAACTGGTAAAAGGTTCTCTGAATACGTTCCTGAATGCCATGACTTATCCGGACAAGACCTGCTATCCTGTGGCAAGCTGTAATGATCAGGATTTCCAGAATCTGATGCATGTGTATCTGGATGCGGTATTTTATCCGGACATCTATAAGAGAGAAGAGATTTTCCGTCAGGAAGGATGGAATTACCATCTGGAGCAGCCAGAAGGACCACTGAAATATAATGGTGTGGTATATAACGAAATGAAAGGTGCATTTTCTTCCCCGGACGAGGTTCTGGAGCGTGAGATCATGAACCATCTGTTCCCGGATACCACTTATGGCTGTGAATCCGGTGGTGACCCGAAGAATATTCCGGATTTAAGTTATGAGAATTTCCTGAATTTCCACAGAACTTACTATCATCCGTCCAACAGTTATATCTACCTGTATGGAAACATGGATATGGAGGAGAAACTGGCATTTCTGGATGAGCATTATCTGTCCCATTTTGATTATCTGAATGTGGATTCCACGATCCAGGAGCAGAAGGCATTTGAGAGCTGCCAGGATGTGACACTGGAGTATCCGGTGGCTGAGAATGAAGGCGAGGAAGACAACACTTATCTTTCATACAATATGGTTGCCGGAAATGCCATGGACAGTCAGATGGCGATGGCATTTGAAGTGCTGGACTATGCACTGTTAAGCGCACCGGGAGCACCGCTGAAACAGGCACTTCTGGATGCAAAGATTGGTAAGGATATCTATGGATCCTATGATGACGGAATCCTTCAGCCGTATTTTACCATTGTGGCCAAAGGCTCCAATCCGGATAAAAAAGAGCAGTTTGTGTCTGTGATCAGACAGGTGCTTGGAGATATCGTAAAGAATGGTATTGACCAGAAAGCTGTGGAAGCGGGAATCAATTACTTTGAATTCCGTTACCGTGAAGCGGATTTCTCTTCTTATCCGAAGGGGCTGATGTACAGTCTGGATATTCTGGGAGACTGGCTTTATGAGGAAGCGCATCCGTTTGCACAGGTACAGCAGCTTGCAGTGTTTGAAAACCTGAAAAAGGCAGTGAAGGAAGGTTATTTCGAAGAACTGATCCGCAAATATCTGCTGGAAAATCCGCATGGCTGTGTCCTGACTCTTCTGCCGAAGAAAGGTCTGGCAGCACAGAGAGAGAAAGAACTGGAAGAGAAACTGGAAGCCTACAGAAGCAGTCTTTCTGATGAAGAACTGAACGCAATGGTGGAGAGAACCAAAGCACTGGAAGCTTATCAGGAAGCAGAGGAAGATCCGGAAGCTCTGAAGTGCATTCCGATGTTGAAGAGAAGTGACATTAAGAAAGAGGCAGGAACGTTTGTCAATGAGGAACTGTCCGTGGATGACAGCCTGTTCCTGTATCATGATGTATGCACCAATGGAATCGGATATGTGGATCTGATGTTTAAGACAGACAGCATCGCACCGGAACAGATTCCTTATCTTGGCCTGCTGAAATCTGTGCTTGGCTATGTGGATACAGAACATTACACTTATGGCGAACTTTTCAATGAGATCAATGCCAGCACCGGCGGTATTAACTGTGGAGTGGAAGTCTTTGACAGAGCAGATTCCACAGATGCGTTCCAGGCAATGTTTTCTGTGAGAGGAAAAGCCCTCTATCCGAAGCTGGACTTCCTGTTTGAGATGGTGGAGGAGATTTTAAATACCTCTAAACTGGATGATACCAAGCGCCTCTATGAGATCATTGCCGCTGTGAAATCCCGTGCACAGGTCAGCCTGACAGGTGCCGGACATTCTACCGCAGTGCTCAGATCAACGGCTTATTCTTCTTCTATGGCAGCTTTCCAGGATGAGATGGCAGGAATCGGATATTATCAGTTTATTGAGAAACTGGAGAAAGATTTTGACCAGAGAAAAGAAGAAACTGTGAAAGAACTCCGCAAACTTATGAAGGAAATCCTCAGACCGGAGAACTTTATGATCAGTTATACAGGTGAGAGAGAATCTCTGGAGACTGTGAAAAAGCTGGCTGCTTCTGTGAAAGCCGGATTGTGTACAGAGCCTGTGGAAAAATCTCAGGAAAAACTGATCTGCGTAAAGAAAAACGAAGGATTCAAGACTTCCGGACAGGTACAGTATGTGGCTCAGACCGGAAACTTTAAGAAAAAAGGTCTGGAATATACCGGAGCACTGGAGATTCTGAAAGTAATTTTAAGTTATGATTATCTGTGGATCAATCTGCGCGTGAAAGGCGGCGCTTATGGCTGCATGAGCGGATTCAAGAGAAACGGAGAGAGCTATCTGGTATCTTACCGTGATCCGCATCTGAAACGTACTCTGGACGTATATAAGGGAATCCCGGACTATATCAGAAACTTCCAGGCAGACGAACGTGACATGACCAAATATGTGATCGGAACCATCAGCGGCAAAGATGTTCCGAAGACACCACAGATGAAGGGTGCTGTTTCCAAGAATGCTTATTTTTGCGGTGTGACAGAAGAAATGATCCAGAAAGAGAGAGATCAGATCCTGAATGCTTCTGTGGAAGACATCCATGCGCTGGCAGAGATCATTGAGGCTGTTCTTGCAGCAGACCAGATCTGCGTTGTGGGAAGCGAAAGCAAGGTATCAGAGGCTTCTGATGTGTTAATGGAAGTGAAGTCATTGATTAACTGCTAAAGAGAATAGAAATATGATGGGAATTGCGGGGAGCGTTTTACAGCGAAGCAATTTACAGATATGGTGTCAGGGAAATGTTTTCCCTGATACCGTATCATACTGATATTCATATGATTTGAGAAAAAACTGGTAAGGAAAAATAAGAATGAATGAAAATTTTAAATCCGGATTTGTAGCGATCATCGGACGTCCGAATGTAGGAAAATCCACACTGATGAATCATCTGATCGGACAGAAGATCGCAATCACATCCAAGAAACCACAGACAACCAGAAACCGTATTCAGACTGTGTATACCTGCGAGGAGGGGCAGATCGTATTCCTTGATACTCCGGGTATCCATAAGGCAAAGAACAAACTTGGTGAATACATGGTTCAGGTGGCAGAAAGAACGTTAAAAGAAGTAGATGCCATTATGTGGCTGGTAGAGCCGAGTACTTTTATCGGGGCAGGAGAGCGTCACATCGCAGAACAGCTTCAGAATATCGGAGTTCCGGTAATCCTGATCATCAATAAGATTGATACGGTTTCCAAAGAGGAAATCCTTCCGGCAATCGATACCTACCGTAAAGTGTGTGATTTCGCGGAGATCATTCCGTGTTCTGCACTGCGCGGACAGAATACGCAGGATATTATCGGATGTATTCTGAAATATCTGCCGTATGGTCCTATGTTCTATGATGAAGATACTGTAACAGACCAGCCACAGCGTCAGATCGTAGCAGAAGTGATCCGTGAGAAGGCTCTTCATGCACTGGATGCAGAGATTCCGCATGGAATCGCAGTTGCCATTGACCAGATGAAAACACGCCCGGGCAAAAAGCCGATCGTGGATATTGACGCGACGATCATCTGTGAGAGAGAATCCCATAAAGGAATCATCATCGGCAAACAGGGGGCCATGTTAAAGAAGATCGGCAGCAATGCCCGCTATGAGATCGAGCGTATGCTGGAATCCAAAGTAAACCTGAAACTCTGGGTAAAAGTCAAGAAAGACTGGAGAGACAGTGATTTCCTGATCAAGAACTTTGGATATGATAAAAAAGAAATCTGATGAATCAGAAGATATTGATGTTGTAAGAAATAAATGAGCAGGAGAGAATAATGAGTGATTTGATAACAGTGCAGGGAGTGGTGCTTTCTGCCATGCCTGTCGGGGAATATGATAAGCGGATCGTGCTTCTCACCAGAGAAAGGGGAAAGATTTCCGCGTTTGCAAAGGGAGCCCGCCGCCCGAACAGTCCGTTTCTGGCAGCAGCGAATCCGTTTGTGTTTGGTACGTTTACCCTCTATGAGGGGCGTTCCAGCTATAATCTGAATCAGGTATCAATCACTCATCATTTCGTGGAACTGGCGACGAAACAGCCGGGAATTTATTATGGGTATTATTTCCTGGAACTGGCGGACTATTTCGGTCAGGAGGGGACGGATGAGAAAGAATCCATGAATCTTCTGTATGTGACAGTGAAGGCACTGCTGAATCCGCATATAGAAGACCGGCTGGTGCGTTGTATTTTTGAGCTTCGCATGATGGCAGCCCAGGGACTCTGCCCTTCGTTGTTTTACTGTGCCTGCTGCGGCAAGGAGCCACAAGAGGGGGAGGATCTGTTCTTTTCTCAGGCGAGTAACGGGATTCTGGATAAGCACTGTCTGGGTCCGGGCAAAGATGCCAGAAGGATTTCCGCTCCTGCCCTGTATGCCATGCAGTATATTGTGACAGCCTCTCTGGGGAAGCTTTATACGTTTACTGTGACAGATGAGGTGCTGCATGAACTGGAGAAGCACATACATACCTACATTGCCGCAAACACGGAAAAACGCTTCAAAAGTCTGGAAATTCTGGAAATAATGAGTTGAGATACCTTGAAAAAGCGCACGGATACGGTTATAATAGCTGTATTCAGGAAGCCGGAATCGGGCTTCCAGGGAATTTGATAAAAAAGAACGAGGAGAAAATAGTCATGGAAAAAACAATGGACAAGATCATAGCTCTGGCAAAAGCAAGAGGATTTGTTTACCCGGGTTCTGAAATTTATGGCGGTCTTGCAAATACATGGGATTATGGTAATCTCGGTGTAGAATTAAAAAATAATGTAAAACGTGCATGGTGGCAGAAATTCATCCAGGAATCCCCATACAACGTAGGCGTTGACTGTGCGATCCTGATGAATCCGCAGACATGGGTGGCATCTGGACATCTGGGAAGCTTCTCTGACCCGTTGATGGACTGTAAAGAATGTCACGAACGTTTCCGTGCAGATAAGATCATCGAAGACTTCAGCCAGGAGAACGGCATTGAGCTGGAGAGTTCCGTTGATGGATGGTCACAGGAAGAAATGATGAACTTCATCAAAGATCACAATGTACCGTGTCCTACCTGTGGCAAACATAACTTTACAGACATCCGTCAGTTCAACCTGATGTTCAAGACATTCCAGGGTGTTACAGAGGATGCGAAGAATACTGTATATTTAAGACCTGAGACAGCACAGGGTATTTTCGTTAACTTCAAGAATGTTCAGAGAACATCCCGTAAGAAAATTCCGTTTGGTATCGGTCAGATCGGTAAATCCTTCCGTAACGAGATCACACCGGGTAACTTTACTTTCCGTACCCGTGAGTTCGAGCAGATGGAACTTGAATTCTTCTGTGAGCCGGATACAGACCTTGAGTGGTTTGCATACTGGAAGAGCTTCTGCCTGAACTGGTTACATTCTCTCGGACTGAAAGATGAAGAAGTTCGTTATCGTGATCATGATGCAGAAGAGTTAAGCTTCTACAGCAAGGCTACTACAGACGTAGAGTTCCTGTTCCCGTTCGGATGGGGCGAACTGTGGGGAATCGCTGACAGAACAGATTATGACCTGACACAGCATCAGAACGTATCCGGACAGGATCTGACATACTTTGATGATGAGAAGAAACAGAAATATATTCCATATGTAATTGAGCCGTCACTGGGAGCTGACCGTGTGGTACTTGCATTCCTGTGCAGTGCATATGATGAAGAAGTTCTGGATGCAGAGAAGAATGACGTTCGTACAGTTCTTCATTTCCATCCGGCACTTGCACCTGTTAAGATCGGTGTGCTTCCACTTTCCAAGAAGCTCAACGAAGGTGCAGAGAAGATTTATCAGCAGTTAAGCAAGAAATACAACTGTGAATATGATGACCGTGGAAACATCGGTAAACGTTACAGAAGACAGGATGAGATCGGTACTCCGTTCTGCGTAACATACGATTTCGAATCTGAGAACGATGGAGCAGTTACTATCCGTGACCGTGATACCATGGAGCAGGTTCGTGTGAAGATTGATGAACTGGATGCATACTTTGCAGATAAGTTTACATTCTAAGTCAGCTAAAAATGTTTGAAAAATAGGATATTAATATAAGACAAAGGTGTCGTTGGATCATTGAAAAATGATGGTTAACGGCACTTTTGTCTTTTTTACTGAATGAAGATGAAAAATATCTGGATGACTTAAAAGGAGTTATTGCTCCGCAGATGAAATTCTCATCTGTTTTGCAATAACTCCCAATGTTTGCTTATGTATGATATCAGTCTTTCTGTGCCTTCTGGCGGGCAAGTTTCTCGATGATATCAATGCAGGTATCATATCCTAATGTTCCGGTGTCCAGGCAGAGATCATAATCACGGTATCTGCCAAGATCATGTTTGGTATAGGTTTTGAAATAGGTTTCACGCATATCGTCAATCTTGTTCAGATATTTACGCGGGTTCTCTTTTCCGTTTAATCCTAACTTCTCAATGTGTGCGGTACGGGTATCAACATCTGCATGAAGAAAGATATCCAGACTTGGAATACCGGCCTCACGCAGGATCAGGTTGGAGCAGCGGCCGATCAGAATGCAGTCCTGCTGCGCAAGGTGAAGAACCAGTTCTTTCTGTGCGCGGAAAATGGCATCATGGGAACTGGAATAGTTCATGGAATTACCCAGGAAATTATCCAGAAGTTTTGCACTGCGGCTTAAATTTTCCCCTTCACGTTCAATATCTTCCGCGGAATATCCGCTTCTGGCAGCAGTTTCTCTTACAAAATCCTTGTCATAATAAGGAATGCCGAGACGTTCTGAGAGCACTTTTCCGACACTGTGTCCGCCGGCACCGAATTCACGGCTGATCGTGATGATCGGATATATTCGTTTAGCCATAGTAAATACCTCCATATGGTTGTGGTTTTTTGTTTCTTTTATTGTAACGTTTTTTTTAACAGTCTTCAATAAATATTTTCATTTTTGGTGAAATATGATATAATTTTTAAGATATATATATAATTTGGAAGAAGGAGATGAATCTATGAGAAAAAAAGAGCTTTTCGGAAGCAAAAGAAAAGCAGGCCGGATCGTTGGTCTGGTTGTATCCCTGGTTCTTGCAGTCAGCCTTCTGAGCGGATGCGGACAGGGGAAAACCCGACTGACATTTGGTACCGGTGGTACTGCAGGTACTTATTATTCTTACGGCGGCGTACTCGCCCAGTATATTACGAATAATACAGATACCAAGGTTACGGCTGTTTCCACAGGTGGATCAAAAGCCAATCTGCAGTCTGTTCAGGACGGGGATTTCCAGCTTGGATTTGTACAGTCTGACGTAATGGCCTATGCATGGAACGGTGTAAGAGCTTTCGAGCAGGATGGAGCGACCCATGATTTCAGAACCCTGGGCGGCCTTTATGCAGAGACAGTGCAGTTGTTTACCATGGATCCTGACATCAAAACAGTAGCAGATCTGAAAGGCAAGAGCGTGTCCATCGGTGCAGGAAACTCAGGTGTATATTTCAATGCATTGGATGTCTTAAATGCAGGCGGTATTACTCTGGATGATATTCATCCGCAGTATCTTTCCTTTGAGGACAGTAAAGAATCATTAAAGGATGGAAAAATTGACGCAGCGTTTGCTGTTGCGGGGGCGCCTACAACAGCGATCACAGAGCTTGCAACGACCAACGGGGTATATCTGATCAATATTGACGGAGAGGTCCGTGATACGATTCTGAACAGTTGTCCGTATTATACCGCCTATCAGATTCCGGCAGGTACTTATCCGGGACAGGACGAACCGGTGGAGACCATTACTGTTAAGGCGACGATCGTTGTATCTGAGAGCCTGGATGATGATATTGTCTACGATATGACTGCTGCTATCTTTGATCATGCAGATGAGATTGCATCCGAGAATGCAAAGGGAGCCGAACTTTCCCTGGAAAATGCCACTACAGGTATGACAATACCGTTCCATGAAGGCGCTGCACGTTACTATGCAGAGCACGGAATCACAGTTGACACGAAAGGGGAATAGCCGGTATGAAAGAAAATAAGAGTAAAAAAGTAAATACATCCCCGGCAGGACAGGCAGATGCGGCCAGTGAAGCTGATGTAGATGCGGTCATGAAGAAATACGACCGTGAGTCAAATGTCCGTGTATGGACAGGAAAATATAAACTGGCTACCCGCGGGATTCTGATCGCGTTTTCATTATGGTGTATTTATGTAACGCTTTTTGCAACATTCCTGGAAGAGATCCGACTGACATCTTTCCTCGGACTGGTCGTTCTGATCGGATTTCTGACCTATCCTGCAAAGAAGGGTGATATCAGAGAGAACTATATGCCGATCGGTGATATTATTTTTATGCTGCTTGGCACAGGCGCGTTTCTGTATTTCACTTTTAATGCAAATAAGATCATCAATCAGGGTACCAGATTTGAAACGTATCAGATCATTATAGGTATTATCGGTATTCTGGCACTGGTTGAGCTTACCAGACGATGCGTGGGTCTGCCAATCCTGATCGTGGCAGGAGTTTTCCTGATCTATGCACTGGCTGTAGGACTTACAAACCCGGAATTTTTTGGCAGGGTGAAATTCCTGGTGCGTAACCTTTTCTATACAAAAGAGGGTATTTTCTCCACGCCGGTGAATGTGTGCTCCAAGTATATTGTTGTATTTATTATTTTCGGTGCGTTCCTCGAGAGAACAGGAATCTCCAATTTCTTTATCCAGCTTGCAAACTGTGTAGCCGGAAAATATGCAGGTGGTCCTGCAAAGGTTGCAGTTATCAGTTCTGCTCTCTGCGGAATGGTTTCCGGTTCTTCTGTAGGTAATACCGTTACCACAGGTTCTGTTACCATCCCGATGATGAAAGAAACCGGATACAAACCGGAGTTTGCCGGTGCTGTTGAGGCTGCTTCCTCTACAGGCGGACAGATCATGCCTCCGATCATGGGTGCTGCTGCATTCCTGATGGCAGACTTTGTAGGTGTTCCGTATTCACAGATTATTGTCAGAGCAATCCTGCCGGCAATCCTGTATTTCGCAGGAATCTTTATCGCAGTACATCTGGAAGCCAAGAAACTGGGACTTTCCGGTATTCCGAAGGAAGAACTTCCGGTATTTAAGATCCTGATCCGAAAGATTTACCTGCTGTTACCGCTGGTTATGCTGGTTGTCTGGGTATCCGGAAACTACATGACCATGCAGAAAGCTGCAAGCTATGCGATCATTCTTTCTATCGTGGTAAGTCTGTTTGACAAAGAGAACAGAATCAGTGTTTCCAAGTGTCTGGATGCGCTGGAAGCAGGCGGCAGAGGCGTTATTTCCGTAGCAGTAGCCTGCGGCGTTGCAGGTATTATCTCCGGTTCCATCACTATGACAGGTCTTGCAAATGACCTGATCAACGGAATCATCGGTGTTGCAAACGGAAGACTGATCATCGCACTGTTCCTTACAATGCTTTGCTGTATCGTACTTGGTATGGGCGTTCCGACAACTGCGAACTACTGTATTATGGCAGCAACCTGTGCACCGATCCTGGTTCGTATGGGAGTGCCGATCCTGGCAGCCCACTTCTTCGTATTTTACTTTGGTATCGTAGCAGATATCACACCGCCGGTAGCACTTGCCGCCTATGCTGGTTCTGCGATTGCGAAGTCAAACCCGATGAAAACTGCATTTACGGCTTCCAAGCTGGCAATTGCAGTATTTATCGTACCGTATGTATTCTGCTTTAACCCGTCAATGCTTCTGATTGATACCACTGCTGTCAGTGTAGTTCAGATCTTTATCACTTCACTGATCGGTGTATTTGGTCTGTCAGCATCACTGGAAGGCTATCTGTTCAGAAAAATGCCGGTACTGATTCGTATTATGCTGGCTGTAGGAGGACTGATGCTGATCGATCCGACTCTTATGACAGATATTGTGGGAATCCTTCTTATTGTAGCTGGATGTGCATGGCAGAAAATGCAGCAGAATAAGGCTGTAGCATAATAAGTTGAATTGTTTTAACTGAATTAGCAAAGTCCTCTGTTTCTATTGCTATAGATGCAGAGGACTTTTTTGATATAGAGGAAGAAATAAATTACGGATTGTGAAAATCCGCCTGACTGTATATTTGATAATTGAGTTATTCTTATGAAGAACATAAAAAATCCGCCAGAATATTTAGAAAAATATTTCGGCGGATTCTTTTGCATAAATCTTAGATTGCTTATTTTCAACTGAGATGATTTAGAAATCCAGTTCTTTCAGATAACGTCCCAGCGCATCCTGCCAGGTTGGAAGAGGGGTGAAGCCATTGGCTGTCAGTTTGCTCTTGTCCAGACGGCTGTTGAATGGTCTGGCTGCCTTGGAAGCACCATATTCAGCAGTTGTGACGGAGTTGACTGCCATGTTTTCCGGGAGATATTCCGGGTGTCCCATGGCAGCAGCCTGACGGAAGATCTCTTTTGTGAAATCATACCAGCTGATATAGCCGCCCTCGTTGGTTGCGTGATAGTAACCGTATTTCTCTGTCTCGATCATATCAACCAGCAGTCTTGCCAGGTCATAGGTATAAGTTGGGGTACCGATCTGATCGTTTACTACGGAAAGGGTGTCGTGTGTTTTTCCGAGATTGATCATGGTCTTGATAAAGTTTTTGCCGTTTTTTCCGAATACCCATGCGATACGGACGATAAAGAACTTATCTACGGTACCGGAGACAGCAAGTTCACCGTCCAGTTTTGTCTGACCATAGACATTTAATGGTTTGTAATCTTTGCAGTCCGGCTCCCACGGAGTGGTTCCCTGGCCGTCAAATACATAGTCAGTGGAGAGGTACAGCATCTTGATGTCAAGTTCTTTGCAGACATCTGCGATATTCTGGGTTCCGGTTACATTTACCAGACGGACCTTCGGCTGATTTTCCTCATCTTCAGCAGCGTCTACGGCTGTCCATGCAGCACAGTGAACGACTGCATCGACATTTGCCTCTTTGATGACTTTTTCCACAGAAGCTTTGTCTGTGATATCCATCTGTACATAAGGCATTGTGGTAACGGCAGTACCGTCAGCGATTCCGCTGTAGGAAGGAGCGATGTCACTTCCCACACCTTCATAGCCGCGTTTTGCAAGTTCATTCATAACATCATGTCCGAGCTGGCCGCCTACACCTGTTACAAAAACTCTCATAATTTATGCCTCCCCGCGGTGTGCGTACATTTTTTCATAGTAGTTCTGGTATTCGCCGGAGATGATAGTTTCCCACCATTCCTTGTTTTCCAGATACCATTTGATTGTTTTCTTGATACCGTCTGCAAATTTGGTTTCCGGTAACCATCCAAGTTCGTTGTGGATCTTGGTAGGGTCGATCGCATAACGCATATCATGGCCTTTACGGTCTGCAACGTATGTGATCAGGCTTTCCGGTTTGCCAAGTTCTTTGCAGATGATCTTAACGATATCAATGTTTGTCATTTCATTGTGTCCGCCTACATTGTAAACTTCGCCTACACGTCCTTTGTGGATGATCAGATCAATGGCACGGCAGTGATCTTCTACATAGAGCCAGTCACGAACATTTTCACCTGTTCC
>ENA-USUG01002921-USUG01002921.1-human-gut-metagenome-genome-assembly--contig:-NODE-2921-length-24658-cov-9.369391_pt1 | contig 24658 bp, 19 predicted proteins | sample MGYA00250059_ERZ773394 | MGnify/ENA primary metagenome ERZ773394 (study PRJEB29103, sample SAMN06111957) | human gut metagenome | biome: human gut; feature: ankylosing spondylitis patient; material... | reverse complement strand
CGCTTGCGTGTTTACTGTTGTGTTAGTTCTTCTTCACTCTGCGGAATCTGAACAGGTACACGAGAACGCCTGCAATCAGGAGCACGCCGACGATGATGAGTATCGTGGAGAGCGTTGCGAGGGAAATACCGCTGTTGCTCGTGGAGTTTGTAACGGTGATTTCAAACTCCTGCTTGCTTTCGTTGCCGGCTTCGTCGGTAACGGTGTAGGTCACGGTGTACTTGCCGCTTGCGTCGAGGGTGAACTCGCCGCTCGTGGGAGCCGTTCTGTTGGCGTAGGTCGTGCCCTTGCCGCTGATGGTGGTGCCCACTTCCTTTCCGTCGGGTCCTACCACTTTCTTGGTGTAGGTCAGGTTAGCCGCTTCGGAGCCGCCGTTGTCGGTAGCGCTCACATAGAGGTAGCTGAACTTGTAGCCCGCTTTGACGGTGGACTCGTGAGAAGCCGCGTTGCCGTCCTTGTCGGTGAGGGTGAACGTGGGAGCCACAACGTCGCCTGCCTTAACGGTGTAGGTGAACGTGCTGCTGTCGTTGCCCGCCTTTACGGTGTAGGTCACGGTGTATACGCCGTTCTCGGTCGTGACGAAGCTGTACTCATAGCCTGCTTCGGTAGAGGGTTTAATTTCAACCTTGCCGCCCTTCGGAGCCTTGACGTCGACTACAACGTCGTCGGCGTTGGCGTTCTCGGTGTAGGCGGTAGCTTTCGGGAGGTTGACCGTGCCGTTAATCTTCGAGTAAGCCGGCATAACGCCCTGGAGCTCGAACTTGACGGTGGAGCCGTCGGTGACGGTGTACTTGCCGTTCTGCGTGAGACCGCCGAGATAACTCTTAAGGTCGTCCACGGTCTTGCCTGCGGCGACATTGGTGTAATCTTCGGCGACGCTGCCTTTCTTGACTACCCCTGCGTGGTCTTCGATTGTGTAGTTTCCGGTGGTCATAGCGGTAAATTCTTCGCCCATAAGCGCGAACCTGCCGCCTTTTACTTCATGAATAAGAACGAACTTGTAATCGGTATCCTTCTCACCGGCAAGATAGCTCTTGGCATTGCCCATCTTAATCTCGGAGTTTGCGAGAAGAACTTTCTTGTAGACGTTGCCGCTGGTGGCGTTTATCGGAGAAGCAACGCCCGTATCGGTATCGGTGTCAACGTGAGCAACAGTAACGGGAACAACGTAAATTTTGCTCTTGCCGTTGATGTCGAACACTCTGAGCTCAACCTGATAGTTACCGCTCTTGTTCATGGTGTAGAGCGTTACGTTGCGAATAACTTTTTGATTTTCCGCCGCGTAAACTTCGGCAGAAACGGTCATATAGTCGCCATTCTCATCTTTGACGCCGAGTTCCACGCCAACGAGCTTAGCGTCGGCTACGCCTGCGATAACGATGTTGCCGAGCGCAACCTCTTTGGCGGTATCGTCGTAGGTGCCGTTTGCAAATCCGGACAAGTTTACTTCGCCGAACATGGCGCTCGTGCCGGGGGTCTTTACATCGATTGTATGCGTATAGCTGCCTTCGTTGCCTGCGTCGGAAACGGCGGTTGCGGTGACGACAATCTTGTCGGTGATAGCGAGCTCTGCATTGTCGTAGACGAGCTTGTAGCCGTCGGCGCCCTTCTTAATCTTGGCAACCTCGCCGCCCTTGACGTCGGCGTTGAGTTTAGCGACGCCCTCGGTACCCTCCTCGCCGTTTGCCACGGTGTAGGTCAGGGTAAGCTTGCTGTCGGTGGTGCTGGAATAAGTGGGAGCAGGCAGGGTAATCTCTACCTCGTCGTCTTTACTTGCGATAACGTACTTTTCGGCGTTCTTGAAATCGACGGTGACGTCGGAAGTATCCTCAAAGGTTTCGGCGACGTTAATCGTGTAGGTTTTGGTCGCCCTGTTGCCTGCGGCGTCGCGAGCCGTGTAGGTGACTACATAGTCGCCGTAGTACTGGTAATTTTCGCCGTTAGCCGCTTTGACGGCATCGACGTATTTGCCGAAATCAAACTTGAAATTGTCGGTCTTGGAGAACTTGTATTCAACGTTGGTGGCGACGTTGGTGTACTTGGTACCGCTCTCGCCGCTCGCCTTATTGATGTTGGAGAAGTTGACAACAGTCTTGCCGGCAGGGTCTTTGATTGCAAAAGTAACCGTGAGGTCGTCCGCATTATCCTTGTTGTCGGTAAGCTCGGGGAACTCGAATCCGACCGCAGCGTCCTGAAGCGCAACCTTCTTGTCGGTTTCGGTTTCGCTGTACTTGTAAACCGTCTTGCCCCACTTAGCCGGGATTTTGGTTTCGTCGAGAGTAATCTCGGGAGCCTTTTTATCCGAGCAGGTGATGGTGTAGGTCCACTCGGCGGACTTGTTGCCGCTGTCGTCGATTGCCTGATAGGTGACCTTGTAGTCGCCCTCGCGGACGGGATAGAAGGTCATGTTTTTATCGTTGTCGAAAACCTCGTCCTCTTCAAGCTCGGCGGTCGCGGTTTCGTCCTTGACGGTCGTTTTCTTTACGTTGACAAGGTTGCCCGAAGCGTCCTTACCTTTGACGGTAACGACGACCTCTACTCTCTCGTCGAAGGAGTCGGTAGCGGTAGCCACGGGAAGCGTGACCGCCTTGTTCACGTTTGCGGACGAAGGAACGCCGCTGACGCTGAGCGAAGGAGCCTTGTTATCGGAGAAGTTGTCCTGAACCTTGACTTCATAGGTCTTGGAGAGGTGCTTGGTGCCGCTGCCGACCTTTGCGCTATAGGTCACAAAAGTGCTGCCTGCGGTGTTGAATTTATGGTCGGAGTTCGCGGCGACTGTCTCGCTGCCGTTCGCGCTGCCGTCGAATGCGGAAATCGTGACGGCGGCGTCAACCTTGACAACCTTGCCGTCCTCGTCGTAGTAGCCGACGTAAGCGCCGGGGAGCTTCTTGCTGTCGCCTGTCTTGACGACGGAGGGAACTCCAGCCTCGTTCTCGACGAAAAGCTCAAGCTCGTGGTCGAGTTCGCAAAGCACGCGGAAGCTGTAGGACTTGTTGCCCTTCGTGTAGGTGACGATATAGTTGCCGAGCTCGTCCGCGGTAATCGTTTCGCCGGTCACAACCGTGCCGTTGTCCTTAGCCTTGTGGCTGGGCGTTTTTACGGTGACGGTATAGCCTGCCGCAGCAGGTACGGAAATGTTTTCTCCATAGGTGACGGTCGACTTGACTGTGATGTCGCTGAGTTCGAAATCTGTCGTAGCGGCGGCAGCCGGAGCGTAGGTGAAACCGCCGATCGCAACGGACGCGGTCAACACTAACGTGCACAAGCCTGCCAGAAAGCTCTTCTTTCTTTTCATTTAACTAAGTTCTCCTAATGTATTTTCCTGCTTGTATTACAGTTTAACGGAATAATTATACTATCTTACTTTTTCTTTGTCAAATACTTTTCGGGAAATTTGCAAAGATATTCTTCTTACTCGCGCAAATTCGCGGCTTCACGGGGCGTTACGAGTGTATTATTCGCTCCGAGCCGGAAAATTATGTAAATCAGTCGATTACTCTTATCAGCGAATCCACGCTTTTTACGCAGTCGAGTTTCCCGAGCATAGCGACGGACTTCATGACGGCATTCTCGCTCGCCGAGTGCGTCATTATTATAATAGGAACGGTGCCCTCGCCCGAGCCGCTTTGACTTACGGAGGCTATGCTCACGCCGTTTTTGCCGAGGACGTCGGCGATGCGCGACAGTGCGCCGGCGGTGTCAAGCGCGGTGAGCGCGACGTAGTACTTACCCATGAAGTCGTCCGCTATCGTTATGCCGTCCGCTACCCTGCCGTTGTTATCAAAGTCGGAATATTCATGTTTCTCGCGCGTGGCGCAGTAAACCGCGTCGCTGACAATCGCGCTGCCCGTGGGGCGCGCGCCGGCGCCTCTGCCGTAGAGCATGACGTCGTCCACGAAGTCGCCGTTAAGAAACACCGCGTTGAATGCGCCCGAAACAGCCGCAAGCGGATGAGTGCTCCTGACGAACGTCGGGTGAACGCGCACCTCGACCGTGTTACCCTCGCGCTTGCCGATTGCGAGCAGCTTGAGCGTGTAACCCATGCGCTTGCCGTACTCGACGTCGCTTTTGGTGAGTTTGGTTATGCCCTCGCGGTAAATCGCGGTGTACGGAATACAGGTGTGGAACGCGAGCGAGGCGAGAATGGACAGCTTGTACATCGCGTCGAAGCCCTCGACGTCGGCGGTGGGGTTCGCCTCGGCGTACCCGAGCTCCTGCGCTTTTTTCAGCGCGTCGTCGTAGCTCATGCCCTCGTCGGTCATTTTGGTGAGAATATAGTTTGTCGTGCCGTTGACGATGCCCGTTATCATGCGGATATTGTCGCCCTGCATGCTTTCCTTGAGCGTGCGGATTATCGGGACGCCGCCCACGCAGGAAGCCTCGAAGTAGAAACCCACGCCGTTGGCTTTCGCCACGGCTTCGATTTCGCCCCAATGCTTGGAGATTAGCTCCTTGTTGGCGGTGACAACGCTCTTGCCTGCTTTCATGCACTTTTCGATAAAGGTTTTGGCAGGCTCGACGCCGCCCATAACCTCTATCACTATCGAGATTTCGGAATCGGCAAGTATTTCTTCGAGGTTAAGACAGGCTTGTCCCGGCTCGACTTTTTCCCGTAGTTTTTTCTCGTCGCGGTCGAGGACTTTTTTTACTCTTATGTCCACGCCGTAAGCCGCCGCTATTTTATCGTGATTCGTTTTTAAGATTTCGTAGGCGCCGCCGCCCACCGTGCCCAGCCCCATTATTGCCACGTAAACCGTCTTCATTGTCTGCCTCCCTGTTCCGAGTTGATTTTGTACAGCGCGTACAGTCCGCGCAACGTGAGCGTTCGGTCAACCACGTCGATTATCTTACTGTTGGCGCTGACTATTTCGCTCAGACCGCCCGTCGCCACGACGCGGATATTCTTGTCGCCCATTTCTTCTTTCATTTTGCCCACGATGTACTCCACCATGCCGACGTAGCCGTAGATAAGCCCCGACTGCATGTTGGTTATCGTGGATTTGCCGATGACTTTGTCGGGTTTAGCGAGTTCGACTTTGGGGAGCTTCGCCGCTTTCTGGCAAAGCGCGTCCGCGCCCGTTTTCAGTCCGAAGCTTATCACGCCGCCGAGGAAGTCGCCCGAAGCCGACACCGCGTTGAACGTCGTGGCGGTGCCGCAGTCGATTACTATGCACGGACCGCCGTAGGTGCGGTAAGCCGCGACGGAATTGACTATTCTGTCCGCTCCCACTTCTTTGGGGTTGTCGTAGCGGATATTTATACCCGTTCGGACGCCGCCGCCCACCACCATGGGTTTGACGCGGAAGTACACCGAAATAAGATGCTCGAACGTGTAGTTGAGATTTGGGTTTACGCTGCTGATAATCACACCGTCGATGTCCGAGAGGTTTATTCCCCTCGCCCCGAACGAGTCGCGAATGGCGAGGTAGTACTCGTCGCCCGTCTTGTGCGTGGAGGAACTGAGGCGCGTGCTGTCAAGCAGCTCGCCGTCCTCGGAAAAAACTCCGAGCTTGACGTTGGTGTTTCCTATGTCGATTGCAAGTATCATTGTCTTTTATCCTCTTCGCCGTAGTCGGTCGGGTTTTCCGCCGTAGCGGCTTCGTCCTTTTCATCATTATATATAGGGGCGGTTTCCTCTCCGTCGGTTTCCTTTGCCTCAGCTGCCGTATCTACCGAAACAATCGCCTCCTGCGCGGCGGCGGTCGCTCCGCCGATGTTTATTCTCAGCCCCCTGCGAACGCCCAGCGTGACGGCAGGCACAAGCACGGCGGTCATGACGAGCTCGGGAACGGCGTTTGCGAGCACGGTGATTTTGAAAACCGAATCAATCGTGTTGTTCTCGCCGAACAGCACCAGCGCGGACAGAAACAGCACGGTGTTCATCGCCGTAGTCACTGCGGCGGCAATCGACACCGAGGCGATTTCGCGCGTTTTCGGCTTGGCTTTACGGAAAATCATGCGGCAAAGCGCGTACACGCCGTAAATGATAAAGCCTAAGAACGCCCGTGGCAAAATCGAGATGAGCGGATTGATTACCGAGGACTTTCCGAAGAATATAGCCGTTATGCACGACGACACGCCGAAGATTATGCCCGACGCTACGGCTGTGGCGAGGTTGGGCTTTATGAGCGCGAACGTAAACGTCACGGTGAGCGTGACGAACGCCGCCGACAGCGGCAGGAAGGGCGTTATCGCGCGGTCGAGAGTCATCGCCGCGAAAATCAACGCGCCTAAGGTCGCGTACAGCACGACAGACCTTGTTCTGTTTTTCATTTTTTTGCTCCTTTGCTGAACTTCCCTGTTCGTGACAGCGGATAGCTCGCGGCAGAAATAAATTATTCTTGCGTCCGACCCTATATCCGAAGCGGTGTCGGCGTACCGATATTTTAGCATAACCGCGCGGTAAAATCAAGCGTTATGCGGTGGCGAGGCGCAAATTCTTTATCGTAACAAAGTAAATTGCGCAAAAAAAAAGCCCGTGGGAAGGCTTTACGTTTCCCGCGGGCGAGTTTTGTCATTTGTGCGCGAAGCTGCTTTGTCTTAGGTATGTAGGCTTTTACTTGCAGCAGCCGCAGTCGTTCTTTCCGCAAATGCAGTTGATGAGCAGGAGCCAGACCAGCATATCGCAGCAGTCGCAGCCCTTGCGGTCGTAACAGCCGCAATCGTTTTTGCCGCAGCAACACAAAAGAATGAGTATGAGGAAAATGTCGTTGCAGCCGCATCCGTTGTTAAACATCGTGATAACCCTCCTTGTTTGATTTTGGGAACGCTTTACGCGAAAGCTTTATTTTGTCCGGGGCGCGGAGAACGGGCAGGCGCGCACTCCCGTCCTCCCCTCCCGGCTTTCGTCTTTTGCTGTGAGGATATCCTAGTTTCATAATATGAAAAATCCGCGAGAGTGTGATAATACTTGACAAAAAAACAAAAAGCAATTATCATTGTTTATGTCGTTTCGCCCGTGATTACAATCGGGCGGAAATCACAAACGCAATTACACCTTTTCAAGGAGAAGCTTATGGCCGAAGGAACGCTTACGATGGACAAACTGACCGCGCTGTGCAAGGGTCGCGGTTTTATTTTCGCAGGCAGCGAAATTTACGGCGGACTTGCGAACACCTGGGATTACGGTCCTTTGGGCGTGGAACTTAAAAACAATGTCAAGAAGGCGTGGTGGAAAAAATTCGTCACCGAAAACCGCTACAACGTGGGTCTGGACGCGGCGATTCTGATGAATCCGCAGACCTGGGTGGCGAGCGGTCACTTAGCCGGCTTTTCCGACCCCCTGCTCGATTGCAGAGAATGCCACGAACGTTTTCGCGCCGACAAGCTGATTGAAGATTGGTGCTCGGAAACCGGCTTCACGCTCTCTAAGCCCATCGACGCTTTTTCGCAGGCGGAAATGAAGGACTTTATCGAGGAGCACAATATTCCATGCCCCACCTGTAAGAAGCATAACTTCACCGATATTCGTCAGTTCAATCTGATGTTCAAGACCTTTCAGGGCGTGACCGAGGACGCGAAAAACACCGTGTACCTCCGCCCCGAAACCGCGCAGGGCATTTTCACCAACTTCGTGAACGTCCAACGCACCACGCGCCGCAAGATGCCGTTCGGTATCGGGCAGATAGGCAAGTCGTTCCGCAACGAGATTACGCCCGGCAACTTCATTTTCCGCGTGCGCGAGTTCGAGCAGATGGAGCTGGAATTCTTCTGTAAGCCCGGCACCGACCTCGAGTGGTTTGACTATTGGCGTTCGTTCTGCCGCGATTGGCTGTACTCTATCGGCATAAAGCCAGAGAATCTGAGACTGCGCGACCACGACAAGGACGAGCTGTGCTTCTACTCGAAGGCTACCACCGACTTTGAGTTTTTGTTCCCGTTCGGCTGGGGCGAGCTGTGGGGAGTCGCCGACAGGACGGACTATGACCTCACTCAGCACCAGACCGTTTCGGGCAAGGATTTGACTTATTTCGACCAGGAAACGAACGAGCGCTATATCCCCTACGTCATCGAGCCCAGCCTCGGCGTGGAGCGCTGCGTGCTCGCTCTTCTGTGCAACGCTTACGAGGAGCAGGTCATCGACGCGGAAAAGAACGACGTGCGCGTGGTGATGCACTTCCACCCGGCTATCGCGCCCGTCAAGGTCGCAGTGCTGCCGCTGTCCAAAAAGCTGTCGGAAAAGGCTAACGCCGTGTTCGACGAGCTCAGCCGCAGATACAACGTCGATTACGACGAGGCAGGCTCGATTGGCAAGCGTTATCGCCGCCAGGACGAAATCGGCACGCCCTGGTGCGTGACCGTCGACTTCGACACGCTTGACGACGAGTGCGTGACCGTCCGCGACCGCGACACCATGGAACAGGTGCGCATGCCCATAACCGAGCTTGCCGCTTACTTCGATAAGAAAATGGAATTTTAAGCGCGACGTTCGCGTTATAAAACTAACAGACATAAAGAAAGAGCTTTGCGCGTTTTACGGGCAAAGCTCTTTTTCCATTGTTATTTTGTTTTTTCAGGCGCGGACGAATTCGTATTCGCTGCCGCCGGCGTTTTCGTATTTTGTAAACTCCGCGCCGGTCGTGAGCGCGTCGTACTCCGCCGAGTCGTCGGCTTTGGTTTTCGCCACGAGATCATACGTTCTTGAGTTCATGGCTTCGGTGCCGTATGCGAGGTTGGAGAACGTAGTCACGTTCTTGCAGACGGCTTTCAGCGTGTACTCCACCGTGCCGCCGTTTTCGCTGCCCAGATAGAAATACGCGTTTTTGCTCGTGATTGCGAGCTTGAACGGGATTGTCACCTTGACGTTTTTGGTGTACGGCACCAGCCCCACGTCCTTGCCGATGTGGTCGTTGTTCGCGTCGCGCCAGCCGATACCGAAGCTGCCTGTAGTATTGCTGTCCCAGATCAGGAAGCGACAACGGCTGTGAAAGCCGAACTGAATGTGCGGATTGGAATCGACGACCGTGACGTCGATTTTACCGGTGAGCACGAACTCGTTTTTGAGCGACAAGCCGCGATAGACTACGTTCATAAGGTCGCCCTTCGCAATAGACTGCGAGGAAGTCATAACGATTTCCTTGATTTCGGTGTTCTGCGCCGAGGACGAGAGCGGAATTGTCAAGCCGTTTTCCTCGAGTGCGTTGACGTAGAGGGCGTAGCTTGCCGCCGACGGGTGCACGGTGTCGCCGGACTTATAGAACGAACCGTTTATCGTGCCGTCGGAGTTGTAGCAGAACGACGGAGAATCGATATAGACGAGCCAATCTCTCACCGAAGCGTAGGCTTCGATTTGCGCGTTACAGGTCTTTGCATAGCCGTTGCCGACGTGCGTATAATTGCGCGGTTCGATGCCGAAATAGTAGATTTTGGCTTGCGGAAGCCGCGTGTGGAAGCTCTCGAGCGTTCTCTTTATGTCGGCGGTCGCGCGGTCGGCGTTCTTGTCGTCGTCGAAGATATTGTTCGTGCCGCAGTGGAAGATTATCGACGTCGGCTCAAGCGGATACACAAGGCGTTCGGCGAGAATATCCCAATCAGTGGTGGTAGACGAGCTGATGCCCACGCTGTACGCGTTCTTGCGCGCATAGGTCGTGTAGAATTCCGTCCAGAAGCTGCGCGTGTCGAAGAACGAATCGCCGACGAACAGCGCGCCGCCCTTGGTCATGCCGCGATTTTCATAGTCGGACAAAAAGCTCGAGACGCGCGACTCGAAGTTGAGCGAAGCGCCGGCTTTGTTCGCGCCGTTGAACTCGCTGACGTTGACGGTGAACACCGTGGCGTGGTGGGCGGTCTTTGCCGTCACTCGCACGCTCTTGCTCTGCGAAAAGCCGCTGTCCGTCGCGTAAATCTTGCCGTCCTCTATTTTGACGGCGCTTTCATAGCCGCTCTGCACCGTGTAATTGATGTCCTCGGCATACTCGGGCTTCGAGAACACGATATTCAGTGGCTTTGCCGGGTAATTGGCATAGATTGCCGGCGATGTTATCGTGAGCATGCCGTAGTTTGCGGGCTTTACGGTGACGGTAAACGTGACCTCGTGGTGCGCGGTCTTTGCCGTGACCGTGGTCTTCGTATCGGGTTTAAGGGCGGTGACTTTGCCGTCCGCAATCGAGATGTTGTCGCCCTCGAACGTGTAGGCGATTTCGCCCTTGCCCTCCTCGGTCGAGAACGTGGCTTCGATTTCGGCGACGCCGCCATTCTCCAGCGTTATGTTCTTTATTGTCAGCGTACCGTAGTCAACAGCTTTTTTAGTGACGGTGACGGTAAACGTGACCTCGTGGTGCGCGGTCTTTGCCGTGACCGTGGTCGTCGTGTCGGGCTTGAGCGCGGTGACTTTGCCGCCCGCAATCGAGATGTTGTCGCCCTCGAACGTGTAGGCGATTTCGCCCTTGCCCTCCTCGGTGGAGAACGTGGCTTCGATTTCGGCAGTAGTCCCCTCCTCCAGCGTTATGTTCTTCACGGTCAGCGCGCCGTAGTCGGGCGTTTCCGACGCGGTTTCGCCGCAAGCGACGGCGAACGGACAGCAAACGAAAAGCAGAACTGCCGCGATGACGTACCTGAGTTTGTTTTTCATCATATTCTCCTTGTTTTTGTTTTTCGCACGGCTCGGCAGATTGAACTCGTATCGGTCGCGCGCGATTTGACCCCGTATATTCAGTTTCTTATGCTAACGACAGTATAACACGGATTTACGGAATTGTAAATATTTTTTTCGTATTTTATATGAACGCCGATAAAACAAAAGGAAACGGCGCATAGGGTCGTTTCCTTAATCGCATAGGTATTATCGCGTAAGCGTCGGGCGCAATCGGCGCAAACCGATTACGGGCTTATTTCAGCAAAACGGATTTAAGGTACTCGTAGGTCTTGGGACTGCCGGCGATTATTCCGCTCGGGCGGTCGAACGGAAGCGGCGCGCCCGTCCAATCGCAGAGGCTTCCGCCTGCTTCCTCGAGAATCAGCGACGCGGCGGCGTAGTCCCACGGCTTGATTACCTTTTCAAAGTAGCCGTTTATTCTGCCGGCTGCGATAAAACAGATTGCAAGCGCGGAGGAGCAAATGCGGCGGAGGTCAAGACAGTGCGTAAACACTTCCTTGCCTATGCGGAACGCTTCGTCCGCCTCGTGCTTTCTCGTGGAGCCTGCGCCGAACTCGACGAGGCTGTCGTGCGGCTCGCGGTCGATAACCGACAGGCGTTTGCCGTTCACATACGCGCCCTCGCCGCGCACGGCGGTAAAGGTTTCGTCGGTGTAGGGGTTGTAAACCACGCCGAAAACGGATTTTCCGTCGTCGCACAGTCCCAGCGAAATGCTGCTCATGCGGTAGTCGTACACGAGGTTGGTCGTGCCGTCGACGGGGTCGAGAATCCAGCGGCGCGGCGCGAGCCTGCCCGGCTCCTCTTCCTCGCTCATAAACCCGATACCGGGCGCGATTTCGTGCAGCCGCTCCTTCATATACTCGCTTATCGACAAATCGACGCCGGTAACGAAGTCGGCTTCGCCTTTCATTTTCACTTCGTGGCTGAGGTCGTCGCGGAGCACGAGATTTTTAGCGCTCTTGACGATTTCTATGATTTTGTGATAGTCCATTCTATTCTCCTTGTGGTTTTAGTCCTCGTCTTCAAAGTATTTGAGAACGTATTTGTCGCGAGCCTCGCGCGTTTTGAACACGCTGATGTTGCATTCCTTGCCGTCGCGGTCCTCGGTCACTGCGTCCTGCGAAGTGCCGTGCATAAAGCACTCGCCGTCCTCGCCGTCCGTAATCACGAAGCGGTGGATTCCGTCGCGCGTGCCCGGTTTTATCACGCGCTCGCCCTTGTTGTCCACGTCGGTTTTGCGCGCGGAATAAATGCCGCGAAGCGTTTTTTCGGCGGGGTCGAGCACATAGTCGCCGTTCCACACGGTGTACTTGGTTTCGTTGACGGAAATCTTGCCGCCGTCAACCTTGCCCTTGTAGTTCCTGCCCTCGAAGTGCAGGTTGTAGCCTCCGTCGCCGCCGGTTATCGACAGCTCGCCCACCCTAAGATAGCCGGGCTGCGTGTCGCAAAGGTGGCAATGATAGTATGTGCCCAGCGGCAGCACCCGTTCGATTTCGGACAGCGAAACGTCGCGTATCCAGCCGGCGACGTTCGGGTCGCGGCGGATAGTGTTGAGAAACCTGCCGATTACGTCGGAAAACTCCGTTTCGGAGGCGACGGACGTGACCATTTCCCTGTCAATCGAGCGCGCGAAGCTTAGCTGTGCGCGAGTGTCGTCCGCGTTCTGGTCGGGACAAAGCGCGATTACTTCCTCGTCCGTCATGTCGTCGCGGTAGGATTTCGCAAGAGCGTCGAGCGGCGCGAATCTTACAATCAGCATTTTCTTGCCGTTCGCCCTCGCGTAGTCAAACTCCTTTTCCGTCCAGCTCTTGTTGTCGCCGCGCTCGTCGCGACTGCCGTAGCGCGTGCCCATAAGCAATATGAAAACGTCGCTGTCGTCGATAAGCTCGCATATATCCTTGAACCCGTCGGTCGAGCCGATGACAAAATGCTCCATGGTCACGGGAAAAACGTTGGCGTCGAGCAGCTTTTTGATTGCAATCGAGCGCTCGTTTTTCAGTCCCGAATAGTTGGACGACAAAAACGCCGTGTACAGCTTCTTTCTCATTATTCCTCTTCCTTTTAAGTTATTGCTCTTCCTCTAAGAAATTAAGCCGCGCGGAAATTACCTTTGCGGCTTAACTATGTCGTTCTCGATTAGTTTTTAGACGAATAGTTGGGGCTTTCCTTGGTGATGGAAATGTCGTGCGGATGGCTCTCGATGAGCGAAGCGTTGGTTATGCGCACGAATCTGCCGTTCTTTCTCAGTTCGTCAATCGTGGGCAGACCGCAGTAGCCCATGCCCGAGCGCAAGCCGCCCATCAGCTGGAACACGATTTCGGACAGCGAGCCGCGGTAAGGCACCCTGCCCTCGACGCCCTCGGGAACGAGCTTTTTGGCGTCGGATTGGAAGTACCTGTCCTTGCTGCCGAGCGCCATTGCGCCCAGCGAGCCCATGCCGCGATAGGACTTGAAGCTTCTGCCCTGATAGATTTCGAGCTCTCCGGGGCTTTCCTCGGTGCCTGCAAACAGCGAGCCTATCATGCATGCGTGCGCGCCTGCCGCGATAGCCTTAGTGATGTCGCCGCTGTACTTGATGCCGCCGTCGGCGATAATCGTCTTGCCGTACTTGTCCGCGACTTCGCCGCAGTCCATAATCGCGGTGATTTGCGGAACGCCGATGCCCGCAACTATTCTCGTGGTGCAGATAGAGCCCGGTCCGATGCCTACCTTAACCACGTCCGCGCCGCGCTTGAACAGCGCTTCGGCGGCTTCGGCGGTGGCGACGTTGCCGGCGACGAGCGTTACGTCGGGGCAAGCCTCGCGCACTTTTTCCACGGCGCTCATTACGCCCACGTTGTGACCGTGCGCGGTGTCGATGACGAGGCAGTCGACTCTGGCGTCCACCAGCGCTTTTGCGCGGTCAAGATAGCCGCTGCCGTTGCTGATTGCCGCGCCCACGAGCAGTCTGCCGTTCTTATCCTTGGCGGAATTGGGGTACTGAATGGCTTTTTCTATGTCTTTTATGGTGATAAGACCTTTGAGCATGCCGTCCTTGTCGACGATAGGCAGCTTTTCGATGCGGTGCCTGCCGAGGATTTTCTGCGCTTCCGCGAGCGTAGTGCCCACGGGCGCGGTGACGAGGTTATCCTTGGTCATGATGTTTCTTATCGGCTGATTGAAGTCGGTTTCGAATCTGAGGTCGCGGTTGGTGAGTATGCCGACGAGTTTACCCTTGACGGTGATCGGCACGCCGCTGATGCGGTACTTGTTCATGAGTGCGAGCGCATCGGAAAGCAGACAGTCGGGCTCGAGGAAGAACGGGTCGGTGATGACGCCGTGCTCGCTTCTCTTCACCTTGTCGATGTTCTCCGCCTGTGCTTCGACGGACATGTTCTTGTGGATAATGCCCATGCCGCCCTCGCGTGCGATCGCGATTGCGAGGCGGGACTCGGTGACCGTGTCCATTGCCGCGCTGAGAAGCGGAATGTTGAGTTTGATTTTGTCCGAAAGACGAGTCGAGAGGTCGACGTCTTTGGGGATAACGTGCGACTCGCCCGGAATGAGTAGCACGTCGTCAAACGTAAGTCCTTCTTTAACGATTTTATTCATATTCTGACTCCTCAAAGATTATTTGCAGTAGTTTTTTAACAATATCTTGTAGTAAAGCTCGTCAATCGTGGTTTCCGCTTCCCCTACGGTCACGTTTTCGATTGCCGCTTTTCTTTCGTTTGCCGCGAAACCGCCCGAGATTATGCGCCGTGCGTACTTTTGGTACGCCTTGACTTCATACAGCGATTTCAGCGTGGGATTGGTTACGTCGGTTCCGCCGATAGCCTTGTTCAGGTACTCTCTCGCAGCCGCGGTGACAGCCGCTTCGTCGAACGGCAGGGGCTTATTCGCCTTTATGCACTCCTCCGCAACCACAGCCGCCGAGCTTATTAGCGGCGCCGCGTAGTAATAGTATTGCTCGGATTCCGCGCACGTCGCTATCGCCGCCGCCAAATCCGAATACGCGACTGGCTTTCCGTAGTAGGAAACCGATTGCTCGCCGCTTATGAACCGCGCTCGCGTGTTCTCGCCCGAGATGTAGTCGGCGTAGCTGTAGAGGTTGGGGCGCATGGTTTTATCGGCGTTTTTGATGTTGTACTCGTCGATAAGCGGTATTCTGTTCACGCAGCCGGTGTCGGCGAAAAACGCCTCGGTTTCGCTTATCACGGCTTCGGCGTACTCGCCAGGATTCTCGCCCATCAGCGAAATCGAGCTGTTGACGGCGATTATGCGAGCGTTGACCCGGCTGTCGCCGCCGTGAAGCCGCGCCGCCGAAGCCGCGCAGTCGTAGGCTCTCGCGGTGTTGCCGAAGTTAAGGTAGACGTTCGCCGCCGCGAGCGGAAAAACCGCTCTCACCGCAGTCAGCAAAATCGCGAGCGAAACGACAATCCAGAACAGCGTTGCGATTGCCGTCCGTGCGATAACGCTCGATTCGCTCTCCTTAGCTATCTGATTTTCGTCGGTTAGCGCCATAACACCTCTTTGCTCTGCCGCCGCGCGAGGTCAAACCTCCGCACCACGGCTTTTAATGCATTATAACACAAATTGCGAAAAATAGAAATAATTTTGATAGACTTTGCCGAAAAATTTTTATAATTTTTTGCGGTAAATTTGCCGTTCTTTATATGATTAAAGGAAAAACGCCGCGGATTTACATGTTTTTTCCTATAAAAAACGCGCACGGTAAGTTTCCGCACGCGCTTTACTTTATATTTATTCGAGGCGTTATTCCCTGACCGCCGCGATTTCCTTCGTTACGGGGTCGATGAGCGCCGCATAGACGGTGTACTTGTCGGGCACGAACGCGACGTACCAATAATAGCCGCCGTCCGCGCTTATCGGGTTTTCGGTGAAGCGGACGTAAATCTCGGCTTTAAGCTCGCCGTCCTCTCTCAGCTTCTTCAAGCTGTCTTTCAGTCGGATTTCGGCGGTTTCGAGTGCCACGGAAGCCGAAACGGTTTCGGCGGTCTTGACGGATTTCAGCTCGAAGTTTTCCGCATAGCCGTCGCTCGTCACGGTGACTGCCGCGCTGCCGACGACTCGCGTATTAAGCTCTGCCGAGTAGGTGTTCTTGTACGGGTGGCGGTAAAATCTGCCCTCGCGCTTCTCCGCGCCGTCATAGACGACGTAGGAAAACTCCGCGTCGTCGCCAAAGCCCGAAGGCGTAATCGTAACCACGGTGAAGGGCGTGCGCTCACCGGGCGCGCCGTCTATGACGAACGGTTCTTCTCTCTCGCCCGAAATCAGCGTGATTTTCACCCTGTCCGACGCCGCCGTCATCAGTTCGTCGCGCAGTTCCGACAGGTTTTTATCCAGCTTTTCTATCTCCGGCGCGCAACCGAACGTTACGACGATTGCCGCGGCGCACAATAAAATCGACAATAGCTTTTTCATAGTTCTCTCTCCGCTTTAAGTGTATGCGAAGAAATCCACGCGTAGAACGCCGAGTCGCGATTGTGGAGGCGGCTTCGGAAACTTAACGCGAAGAGCGGCTACCATCAGCAGTTTGCCCTTTATGTTTTCGACCTTGATGAACTCGTCCTCGGTAATCGGGTGAGCCGCTTCGGAGTCGTCGAAAATCTTGCGCGAGTCCGCCATATTGCCCGTTTTCTTCGATTCCGCGCGCATGATGTTCCGATAGTCGGGGCGGCGATGGCAAAATGCATGTATGCGAGCGTATTATAACACAACGAAATCAAAATTTCAATTAGTTAGCACGGGCTAACCAAAAAAATTGCGGAAAATTAAGCTTCGCGTTATGCAAAAAAAAAATAACGCAAACAAAGCAAAAGCCCCGTTCCGGAATCGCGGAATCGGGGCTTGATTTTATTGACGTTTTATCCGTGGGAGCGCGCCTCGCCTTTACGGGCTTATGCTCCTACTCCTTTTCGGACTCGGGCGCGTTGTCCGCATGAGCTTCGCCGAGCTTCATCGACCAGCAGCGGCGACGGCGGTGCTGCTCCTTGTCGTACTTTTTCCACTGTGCCTGAATCTGCACGTTGGATTCGAGCTCGGGACCGGTTTCGAGGAATTTGACCTTGTGATTTATCAGGCTTTTGAGGCTTCGCGCCATAATCATGGCGTTTACGCCGCTGTTCTGATATTCTTTCCTCACGCCGATGCTGTAAAGGTCGACTACCTCGGGATGACTGAGGTCGTGCATCAGTTGAAAAACGCCGCCGAGGGTGATTTTGCCGTTCATTTTGCGCATTGCCTTGGACACCGACGGCGCCATAAAGCCGTAGCCTATCACCTCGCCTTCGCGGTTCTTGACAGCCGTCACGAAGTCGTTGACCCACACTTGTTTCAGCATGTCGGCTTCGCGCTTTATCTGGCGGTCGGTGATTTCCACCACGCCGTAAAGATGCGCGAAAACCTCGTTCATTATCTCCTTGAGCGCGCGGTGAATTACTTTCTCCACGCTCTTGAAGCTCTTAATCTCGTAGTACTCGAAGCCCGAACGTTCCTTTACCATGTCGGCTATGCGATACAGCCGCTCGTCGGGCTCGGTGGGAACGGCTATGCGGTACTCCACCCAATCCGCCGCCTTTTTCATGCCCAGCTTTTCCATGTGGCTGACGTAGTACGGGTAATTATAAATGGTAAGGTACATGTCGTCGCGGTCAAAGCCCTCCACCAGCATGCCCTGCTTGTCGAGGTCGGAAAAGCCGATGGGTCCCACGATTTCGTCCATGCCGAGCTCCTTCGCCCATGCCTTGACCGGCTCGAACAGCGCTTCCGTCACCGCGAAGTCGTCGATTACGTCATAGCGCGTAAAACGCAACTGCTTTACGTTGTGCTTTGCGTTGTAAGCCTTGTTATGTATAGCCGCGATTCTGCCCGCGATTTTGCCGCTGTCGTCGTAGCAAAGAAACATTTTGCTCTCGGCGTAACTGTACGCGTCGTTTACTTCGGGGTTGAATTCGTCGTCCTCGTCGGAAATAAGCTGCGGCACCGCGTAGGGGTTGCCCTTATATAACTTCAGCGGAAATTTAAAAAACTCGCGCCGCTCTTTCTTCGTCCTTACTTCTTTTACAATCATTGTTTCCATCCTTCGTTTTCATATCAGCATACATAACTATACCGAAATCGGTTTTAGTATCGTTAATTGTACACCCAAGCATAATCGCTTGTCAACCTATGCGGTGAGAAAACACGAGTAAATTAAAAAATTTTACCGTTTTTTGAAAAAACCGCCGCAAAAACGCTTACGTTTTTCCGAAAAAAGTGCTACAATACCATTGCAATGTGTGGCAAAAAGCGCAAATCCGGTTGCGGATTTGCGCTTTATTTTATGCGCTCGGCACTTACCTCGGAGGATTTTATGACCGAACAAGTTAAACCCGGAAACAAGATGGCGGATATGCCGATTGCGAAACTTATCGTCACGATGGCGCTTCCCATGATGCTTTCGATGATGATACAGGCGCTTTACAACATCGTGGACAGCGTGTTTATGGGCATGCTGCCAAAGCGTGCCGAAGCGTTGCAGGCGCTGGGGTACGCTTACCCCGTGCAGATGCTGATGGTGGCGTTAGGCGTGGGCACGGGCGTGGGCGCAGGCGCGCTGCTGTCGAAAGCGCTCGGCATGAACGACGGCAAAAAGGCTGACTCCGCAGCAGGCAACGGGTACTTTCTGATGCTATGCTTCACGCTGGTTTTCGCGATTTTCGGGCTGTGCGTGTTCTTCGGCGGCGTTTACTTCGATATTTGCACCTCGAACGCAGTCGCCGCCGAATACGGAAGACAGTACCTCGGCATTTGCCTCATATTCTCGCTCGGTCAGTTCGTTCAGCTGATGGGCGAACGCACGCTGTGCTCCACGGGCAGGACTAACCTCGCAATGATAATGCAGCTTGCCGGCGCGCTGACGAACATCGCGCTGGACCCTCTGTTTATTTTCGTTTTCGATATGGGCGTAGTGGGCGCGGCTGTCGCGACGGTTATCGGGCAATGGGTTGCGATGATTGTCGGCTTTATTCTCGACGTCAGGCTCAACAAGGAAATCCGCGTGAGCGTCAAGGCTATAGTTACGCCGTCCGCGCGTTCGCTGGGCGATATATTTAAGGTGGGCTTGCCGGCTGTCGTGCTTCAATGCCTGCAATCGCTGACCACGCTCGTCATGCAAATCACGTTCGGGTTCCTCTACTCGGGCGCGGAAAAGGATATGCTCGTGGGCATTTACGGGATTTTCTACAAGCTTCAGTACTTCGTTCTCATGCTCGTGTACGGACTGAACAACGCCGCCATTCCCGCCATCGCGTTTAACTACGGCATGGGCAACGGCGAGCGGGTAAAACGCGCAATCGGAGCGTCGACGATTGTCGCCGTGATTATCGGCGCGCTGGGACTCGTGCTGTTTGAAGCCGCGCCCGAGCCGCTTCTTCGATGCTTCAACGCCTCGGACGTAGCCGTCGGCATGCTTAAAAGCGAGTTTATGACGGGCGTGAGGATTATGCGGATTTCCGCGACGGCGTTTCCGCTCGCCGCGTGCAGCATAATTTTCGCAGCGGCTTTTCAGGCGTTGGGCTTAGGTCTGCGCTCGATGACGGTCGCGCTGATAAGGCTGCTCGTCGTGCTTATGCCGGCTTGCTATCTCATGGGACGGTTTTTCGGCGCGGACAACATCTGGTGGGGCTCGGTAATCGCCGAGGCGGCAGCGTTCGTTTACGCGCTGGCGACTATGCTGTTCGTCGTGAAAAAGTACGTTTCGCCGCTTGACAATTACCGCATGTGCGCCGAAGCCGCGATTCGGGACGAGCTTCAAGGTGAATAATCTGTGAGTTTTTGCTTTTAGCGCGGTTTATCTTTGACAATCGGGTCGCAAACGGCTATAATATCAAAGTGGGCAGGCTTGCCCGTAACGATTATCGGAAGGAGGTTTTATTCTTCATGTCGGCAACAGCATTAATCGGCGCTCAGTGGGGCGACGAGGGCAAAGGTAAAACAATAGATATACTCGCGGCGAAAGCGGATGTGGTCGTTCGCGCGCAGGGCGGCAGCAACGCCGGACACACCGTGGTTTACGGCGATTCCACCTATAAGCTGCGCCTTATCCCCAGCGGCATTCTTTACCCCGACACCGTTTGCGTGGTGGGTAACGGCACCGTCATTTCCCCCGCGGTCATTCTCAAAGAAATCGACGATTTGACTTCTCGCGGCGTTTCGATGAAGAACCTGAAAATCGACGCGAGGGCGCACGTCATTCTTCCCTACCACGTCGAAATCGACAAGCTCAGCGAGCTCGCGCGCGGCAAAGAGGACATCGGCACCACTAAAAACGGCATCGGTCCGTGCTATATGGACAAAGCCGAGCGCATAGGCATTCGCATGTGCGACCTCATCAAGCCCGACGTGTTCCGCGAAAAACTGAAGCGCAATATAGAAGTCAAGAACAAAATCATTACGGCGGTTTACGGCGGCGAGTCCGTGGACTTCGAGTCTACCTATAAGGATTACTGCGAGTACGCCAAACGCCTCGCGCCGTTCGTCACCGACACCTCCGTGCTGGTTTACAACGCCATAAAGGCAGGCAAGGACGTGCTGTTCGAGGGCGCGCAGGGTACGCTCCTCGACCTCGACGTCGGCACTTATCCGTTCGTGACGAGCTCGCACCCCACCGCCGGCGGCTTTTGCGAAGGCTCGGGCATAGGTCCGACGCTCATCGACGACGTTATCGGCGTGGGCAAGGCTTACACCACGCGCGTGGGCAAGGGTCCCTTCCCCACCGAGCTCGACGACGAAACCGGCGATTATATCCGCCGCGTGGGCGCGGAGTACGGCGTTACCACCGGCAGAGCGCGCCGCTGCGGCTGGCTGGACGCGGTTATCCTCAAGTTCTCCGTGCGCGTCAACGGTCTTACCAAGCTCGCCATAAACAAGCTCGACACGCTGACCGGCATTAAGACGCTGAAAATCTGCGTGGCTTACGAAAAGAACGGCGAAACCGTGTACGACTTCCCCACCGACATCTCCGAGCTCGAGGGTTGCAAGCCCGTGTATATCGATATGCCCGGCTGGACTGAGGATATTACGCACGCAAAGTCTTTTGACGAGCTGCCCGAAAACGCCAAGGCGTACATCGAGCGCGTCGAAAAGGAGGTCGGTTGCCCCGTTACCATGGTGGGCGTGGGACCCGACAGAGAGCAGAACCTCAATAGATAGTACTGCGTTAATTCGTATTGAATAGGCTTTAATACGCTGACCGCCCCTTCTCGGTTTTGAGAACGGGCGGTTTTTTGTGCTTTGGGTTATATTAGGGCTATTATTCTAAATCCTATGACTTCAGTGTTTTGCTTTGCTCAGAGTAACACAAAGCTTTATTACTTATAACAAATATACGGCAAAGGGAGCTCGGCATTTGCTGCCGGGCTCCCCGAGCCTTATGTTAATCTTAAAGATTAAGCGAGATTAAAACTTGGTCGGTACGAAGAAGTACACGATGAAGAGTACCGCAACGATGATGGTGACGACGTGGAGGTCCCACTTCGGCTTGACCGCCTCGGGGTTCTTGCCCTTGACGCAAGCGTACTTGATGCAATCGACGACGTAGATCACGAGGTCGATAAGGACGTAAGAAAGAAGTCCGAAACCGATACCGTCGGTGATGCTGTAGGAAAGCGGCATCATAGCGATGGTAAGGAACGCGGGAACGGCATTCTTGATACCGTCAATCTTGATGTTGGTGATACCCTTGAGCATCAGGCAGCCCACATAAAGGAGCGCCGAAGCCGCAGCCGGACCGGGAATGGACGCGAACAGCGGAAGCAGGAAAATCGAGAGGATGAACAAAATCGCGGTGGTAAGAGCGGTAAGACCCGTTCTGCCGCCTGCCGCGATACCCGAGCCGGACTCGACGAAGGTGGTGACGGTGGAAGTACCGAGCATTGCGCCAGCGCAGGTTGCGATGGAGTCGGACATCATGATGCCGTTGTAGTGGATCGGCTTGCCCTTCTCGTCGGCAAGACCGACAGGAACGCAGCAACCCACGATGGTACCCATGGTGTCGAACATATCAATCATACAGAAAGTGATGACGGTCATCACGCAAGGCATGATAGCCTTGGTGCCGGCTTCCCAAGTGAAGCCCTCGGTGAACGCCGAGAAGAAGATGCCGCCCTTAGAAGAATCGAAGCTGAAGAACTTCTGGAAGTACTCCCAGAATTTCCAAGACATACCGCTCCATTTGGTAACGCCCATAGGGATACCGACGAGCGTTGCGATGATGACGCCGATAATGACGCCGCCTTTTACTTTATAATGCTCGAGCACGGCAATAGAGAGCAAACCGACGAGGCATACAATCGCGCCGGCAGCGGCATAAGCGCCTGCTCCGAACACATTGAATTGAACAAGGTCGACAAGCGTGCCGAGGACGAGGACGGGCTTGCCGTCTACCAGAAGGGTCGAGCCGTCGGGCAACGTGACGTTAAACGCGGTGGAAACGATAAGTCCAGCGTTCTGCATACCGATGAAAGCGATAAACAAGCCGATACCTACCGCAATCGAGCCGCGGACGCACTCCGGAATGCCGTCGAAAATGATTTCACGGATCGCAACGCCCTTGACCTTAATTACGGAAAGGAGCAGGAACAAAATACCGGAAATCAAGACGAGCAACATTACGTTGCCGTAGGAAACCGCAAATCCCAGCGAGCCGCCGAGCACTGCGCCCACGGTGTAGTTAAGTCCCATGCCGGAAGCCTGCGCGAGAGGCATTTTTGCGAGGAACGCCATAAGCAGCGTACCGATGATTGCACCGAAAGCGGTGGCAAGGAAGATAGACGACCATTCCGTCGCAGTCGCATTGACGCTCAGAATCGCATTCGGGTTGACGACGAGAATGTAAGCCATTGCAAGGAACGTCACGATACCTGCGACGATTTCGGTGCCGAACGTGCTCTTCTCTTTCGTGATGCCGAAGTAGTTGTCGAGCTTCCTGCCGAACTTGGTCTTGGCTTTCGACTCTACCGGAGCCTCTTCCGCCGCCGGAGCCGCAGTCGCGGTTTCTTCGGTGACGTTGTTGTTCAATTCTTCACTCATAAATCTTTCTCCTAAAAAGTTTTAATACACGGCTGAAGTTTACCGTTGTACCCGTGAGAAAATAAAAAAACGATTCTTCCGTCCGTCACTCGGCTAAGCTTGTCCACAAAGCGGCAATGCGTTCAGATTCCGCGCGAAACGCGAAAAGAAACGGATTTGCCGTCGGTAGTCAAACATGAGTGGCTGTTTGGTAGAAACTGCGGAGCCTTCTATTCCGCATTATACCGACGAGTCCGGAAAAACAATCGTCGAATGTATTTTAACACATTCCACACAATGCTGTCAAACGTTCTTCCCCACTATTTCGACATTTTTCACATTTTTTTGTTGGCACGGGCGGCAATGCGGAAGTTATCGACGGTGCATTTCGTTCTATTCGGGAAACTCGCCGATAAATCCGACGGCGTTCAGATTATAATAATGCGCCTGCGGCCGGATTCTCAGGGCTGTACCATCGCTCCGCTCAAGATGACGTAAGGATGGATATGGCGGTTCCATGCGGGGGATCCTCACGCTCACTTCGTTCGCTCAGGATGACGGCTGAAAAACGGAAACTTTTCGTTAAATTTATATCTTCTTAAAAAAATTCGGGTTATAGGGGCAATTACGCCCCTTAAAGAAAAAAACGCTTGATAAATGTCGCAAACCGTTGTATAATAAAATAAGGATTAACCGTAGAAAAACTTCGGGAGAAAGATTATGAACGTTGCTTCGATAAGCAAAACCGGCGGCAGGCGGTGCAATCAGGATTATGTCGACTACGCGGTGGCGGAAGGCGCGGTGTGCGTTGCCGTCGCCGACGGACTGGGCGCGTACCACGGCAGCGAGTTCGCAGGGGAAACTGCGGTCAAAGCCGCGCTCAAGTGTTTCCGAAAAGCCGTAAGGCGCGACGACGATATTTTTTCGGGCGCGTTTATGAACAAACTGTTCAAGTACGCCCACGCCGCCATTAACAAAATCAAAAGCGTTTCTCCCGAGCTTCGCCAGGGCTGCACCACCCTGTCGGTGGCGATTGTCCGCGACGATAAGATGATTTGCGCGCACGAGGGCGACACCCGAATATATTTCTTCCGCGACGGCAAGACGGAGTTCTTTTCAAAGGACCATTCGCTGGCGCGGCTTGCAGCCGACCGCGGCGAGATTTCCTACGACGATATTCGCACGCACAAGGACCAGAACAAACTGACCAGGGTAATCGGCTCGGACTACTTCGTACAGCCCGATTTCAAGCTTTGCGACGGCGTGAAAAGCGGCGACGCACTGCTCGTGTGCACCGACGGTTTTTGGGAGTACGTTTACGAGGCGGACATGGAAAAGGCTATCGCGGAAGGCACGGACGCCGCGCTGATACTCTCCTCGCTCGAGAAAATCCTTGTTTCGCGCGCGCCCGAGAATAACGACAACTACACCGCGCTAATCGTGCTTTTCGGCGGCGACGACAGCTTCTCGGCGGTGAGCCGCGACGACGAGAACGACGAAAGCGACGACGAAAGCGACGACGAAAAATCGGAGAAAAACGCCGACGACGACAAGACAAGCGGCAATAACGCGGACGACAAGACCGACAACGCGAGTGAAAACGAGGAAAAGAGTAACGACTGACGATGGCAAGAATACGCAACAATCGGAATATTTGTCTGTACTGCTTCGGCGACCTCGATTCGGAGCGCGTTTGTTCCGCATGCGGAAAAAACGCGGACGACACGCCCAACGCGCCGCATCAGCTGGGCAAACGCTCGCTTCTGCGCAAGCGATACCTTATCGACCGCGCAATCGGCGAGGGCGGTTTCGGCATAACCTACTCGGCGTGGGACATAACCACGGGTAAGCACGTCGCAATCAAGGAGTACTACCCCAGCGGCTACGTTTCGCGCGACCCGCGCTCCAGCCAGATTATAATCAACTCCAAGCAAAACCACGCGGCGACAAACCGCGGACTGAAACGTTTTATCGACGAGGCGCAGCACCTCTCATCCGTCAACAATCTCGAGG
>ENA-USUG01002904-USUG01002904.1-human-gut-metagenome-genome-assembly--contig:-NODE-2904-length-24754-cov-8.234226_pt1 | contig 24754 bp, 19 predicted proteins | sample MGYA00250059_ERZ773394 | MGnify/ENA primary metagenome ERZ773394 (study PRJEB29103, sample SAMN06111957) | human gut metagenome | biome: human gut; feature: ankylosing spondylitis patient; material... | reverse complement strand
GGAGCCTTCCTCGAAACAAGCTCGCTTGATCCGCCACCGGCGGCGCTTCGCCTATTTCCCTGCGCCATTGAAATCCTTAGTTTTCAGAACTTTTATAAAGTTCTGAAAACTTGCTCATCGGGGTGAAAAGACTTTTCACCCCGATGAAGCGTCCGCCGTTTGGCGGACGCTTTTTATGGTTTTCCAAACTCAGACGTTGGCAGTCTCCCGCACCGCGTCTGCTTCAGTTTCCGATTCCGCGGCAAGCTTTGTCGAATCGGCTGCCTCCGCAGGCTCCGTGGTCTCGGTCTGCTCCGTTCCCTTTTCCGGCAGCGCCGCTTTTTCTTTGCGGGCAGGCAGCTTTTCAGAAGCTGCTTTCAAAGCCTTGGCGGCTTTGGACTCCTTCTTAGGCTGCTCGGTCCGCCAGTGGAGGGTAGTCTTATTGAACATCGGCTCGCAGACATACAGCACGGCAGGCATCACGAACAGGCAGATGCAGGCGGAGATCAGAGCACCCCGGGCCAGCATGATGCAGATGGCGCCGATGAGGTCAATCGAGGACACAAAAGACACACCCAGGGTGGCGCAGAACATCACCAGCGCGCTGGTGATGATGGAAGCGTCCGCCGAATCCGCTGCGATGCGGATAGCCTCCTTCCGATTCTTGCCGCTTTGCAGTTCTTCCTGGAACCGAGAGGTCATCAAAATGGCGTAGTCCACCGTAGCGCCCAGTTGCACGCAGCTGATGATGGTAGGTGCGATGAAAGGCGTGGAAGCGCCGGAGAAGTAGGAGAAACCCTGATTCAGGAAGATCGCCAGCTCAATGGTGGCCACCAGCACCGCCGGAACGGTGATGGACTTGAACGCCCACGCCACGATGATGAAAATACAGGCAATGGACAGGTAGTTTGCCACCACGAAGTCCACGGCGGTGGTGTCGATCAGATCCCGGTACATGGCGCCCTCGCCGGTGATCATGGCGTTTTCATCGTACTGCTTCAGGATGGCATTCATCTCGTCCAGCTGGGCCGACACTGCGTCGGTGGCCGGAGAATAGCTGGAGTTCACCATCATCAGCTGATAGCCCCCCTGCTTGAGCATATCCTTTACCTCATTTGGAATGAAGAAGTCAGGAATGCCGGTACCCAGCATCTTATGGTAGGACACCACGGAGGTAACGCCCTTGACCTCCTCCATGCGGTTTTCGATGTCGCTCATCTCCGCCGGATTCAAATCGTCCCGCAGGACGATGAAGTGAGAGGTAGCCATATCGAAGTCGTTTTTCAGCTTTTCGTTGGAGACGATGGAGGGCAGGTCCCGGGGGAGGGACTCGTCCAGCTTGTAGTAGATTCCGGCGTGGGACTGGGCGTAGTAGGCCGGGATGAACAGGAGCACAAAAATCACCATAATGGCCTTGTTATGCCGCAGGATAAAGCTGTTCACCTTGTCAAAGCTGGGCATCAGGCTTTTGTGCTTGTGCTTGGTGATCTGCTTGTCGAAGATCAGTACCAGGGAGGGCAGCACCAGAATAACAGTGGCCACGCCCAGCACAACGCCCTTGGCCATGACGATGCCGATGTCCCGCCCCAGCGTCAGCCGCATGACGCACAGGGCCAGAAAGCCCGCTACCGTGGTGAGGCTGGAGGAGGACAGAGAGCGGAAGGCAGCAACCACCGCCTGCGCCATGGCATCCCGCTCGTCATCGTAGTTGGGGCGCTCCTCCTCATACCGATGGTAGAGGAAGATGGAATAGTCCATGGTAACGCCCAGCTGCAAAACCGCGGCGATAGCCTTGGTGATGTAGGAAATCTCCCCCAGGAATATGTTGGTGCCCATATTGTAGATGACGGCCAGGCCGATGCTGGTGAGGAAGATAAACGGCAGCACCGTGGATTCCAGCGTCACCATCATGGCAACCAGGGCCAGCAGCACCGCCAGACCCACGAAGATGGGCAGCTCGCTGTCCATCAGGTCGCGGGTGTCCTTGATGACCACGGAGAAGCCCGCCAGGAAGCACTTTTCATTACAGGCCCGCCGGACCTGCTCGATGGCCTCCATGGTCTCGTCCGAGGCGCCGGGGTGGCTGTACTGAATGATCATCATGGTAGCGTCTCCGGCGAAGAACATATCCCGGAAGTTGGCGGGGATCATGTCCGTGGGGATCTGGATGCCCATAAGGTTGCTGATCCAGATGGCGTTGGAAACTCCGTCAATGGCCTTGATGTCATTGAGCAGGCTGTTGGTATAGCCTGCGGGCATACTCTCCACCACCAGCATGCTGGTGGCCGCCATTTTAAAGGGCTCCTCCAGCAGCTTTTCGCCATGAGAGGATTCCAGGTCCTCCGGCAGGTAGGACAGAATGTCGTAGTTGATGCGGGTGGAAATATAGCCGATGGCGGCGGGAATCAGCATCAGTACCGCCATCATGGCCACCAGCTTTGGCTTGCGGGTCAACCATTTTGCGATTTTTTCCAGCATGGCCGATCAATCCTTTCCGCCGAACAGGCCGGTAATGGCCGCCCAGAAGTCCTTGAACATCTGCGCGACACGCCCCCAGAAGGTAGTCTGCACCTCCGCAGCGGCCTCAGCCTCCGTTTCATCCTCGTCCGGCATGGTGATCTCCTGAGTGCGGATCAAGATCTGAATGCTCTCAGGAGAGGGGTTGCGGCTGTCGGTGAGAGACACGGCCTCGGCGGTGGCATCCATCAGCAGGAGGTTGTTCACGTCGCCGGTATACTCATCCCAGGTGTCCTCGATGATGTCGCAGATGCTGGACTTGGCGTCCTTGATCTGTCCGGCGGTGCCCATGGTCTTGGCAGTGCTCCGCAGGACGGCCGCCAGACCCTCCAGAGTCTGCTTGGTGCCGTCATCCAGCGTAGCGCCGGTGGATTTCATCAGGGCTTCCGTGTCGCTGATGAGGCCCTGCGTATCCCGGATGGTCTTGATGGCACTGGCGCTGAGGCTGCTGACGGTTTTTAGAGTATCCTGCAAAACCGGCTCGTAATCATCCAGGATGTCCTGCAGATCCTCCACATCATCCAAGATATCCCGGAGGTCCGCAGAGGAATGACGGATAGCGGCGGACAGGTCCTCGGCACTGTTGAGCAGAGAGGACAGGTTTTCGATCCGGCCGCACAGAGCGCTGAGGTCGCTGATCACCTGACTGGTGGGATCCTTCAATTGATTCATCACATCTGCCAGTGACTTCTGAAGCTTGGCGATCTCCGCCATGGCGCTGTCCAGACCGCCGGAGATCAGGTCCACTACCGCACCGCCGACGCTCTCGCTGGGGGGCAGCGGCGCATCCGGTTCCGTTTCAGTTCCCGGGTTTTCAGGGTCAGGCGGGTTTGGGGCGTCTGTGGAATCCTTTTGGAATCCGCCGCCGTTGTTCTCTCCGTTGTTCTCACCGCTGCCGGTATTTTCAGAACCGTTTTCATCTGTGTTGGAGGAATCAGGCGGATTCTGTGCGCCGCTGCTTACTTGGTCACCAGTTCCGCTTCCGGCGGCCGTGGAAGATCCTTCCATAGTTCCGCCTGTGCTTTCAGAACCGCTGCCGCCGGGAGTCTTTTCGGACGAACCGTCGGAATGATCGCCGGAAGGTGCACTGTCCCCGCTGGAGGTGTTCTTCTCAGAACTGTCCTCGGGATCGTTGTGCAGCAACTCGCCGGAGAGAGTTCCGCCGCTGGCGGGAGTATCGCCGCCTTTCACCTTGCCGCTGGCATACACCAGCCACAGGTCATTCATCTGCTTGGCAACGGCGGCACTCTGTCCCAGAACCTGCTGGCAAAACTGCTGGAAGGTCATCTGAGACTTTGCCTGATAAGCGGTTTCCAGCTTGTCAATCCCTTTCTCCTTTATCGCCGCCTGCAACAGGGAAATCGTACCTTCCAACTCCGCGATTTTATTTTCAAGTGCATCAATCGTAGCTTTTAACTCAGCTTTCTCTACGGGATCTTCTGTCTGTCCCAGTTTTTCTTTGTACTCAGTCAGCTTTTTCCCACAGGCGGCAAGTCCCGTCTTTGCTTGCTCCAGATTTTCTATTACTGCCGCAGCGGTCGCTGCGGTTTCCCCCGCATTTTCGGTCTCCTTCAGCTCCAGCAAATCCTGATAGAAGGTCTTGCGGTCTTTTTCTACATAGGCGCTATGCGCTTCCTTTACTTGATTGACAGTAGTGGATCCGACGTTCTGGTTCTTGTCGATGGTTTCATCGAGTTTGCCGGAGGTGTCCTTTACGGTGCCGCCCAGAGCCTCCTGCAGCGCCTTCAGGCTTTTGCGTAGGCTGCCCAGCGCACTGAACACCTTGCGCACATCGCCGGTACCGTCTTCCAGATCTCTCAGCGCACTCTCCACATCCTTCAGATCACCCTTCAGGTCGGAGACTGTGTTGGTCATGCTGCGCAGGGTGGACTTGGAATCAGAAATCGTCTTGCTGAGGGCTTCGATCTGCCCCTCCACCGGCTCCAGCACATCCGCCAGATTGAAGAGATCCTCCCGCAGGGCGTCCGTCCCGGAATAGATCACGTCCTTGCCGTTGGAGAAAATGCCACGGGCCTTATTCAGCTGATCCAGACCGTTGGCGGAGGCGTTCAGACTGCCGGTGAGGGCCGCCATGGCGTCCAGCAGAGAATCCATGCTGCCGGAGAGCTTGTTGTAATTGTCCTCCAAGTCGTCCTTCCGCTCAGACAGCTTGGCGATCTCCTCCAACTGGCTCAGAGTAGCCGGAACCATCAGGAATGTCATGCCGCCAAAGGCGAAGTCCTCGCTGCCTACCCGGATCGTATAGTGGCATTCCTCACCGGGCAAACCGAGGAACAGCACCGCCCGCAGGTTGCCGATCAGCTGCACCTGGGCACCGGGGGCTTCCAGAGACAGGATGTCATCCTGATTGAAGATCGCCATGGCTTCCAGGGTGTAGTTGTTCCGGGCGTACTCGCTGGCCCGTCCATTGGGCACGATGTCCAGCCGGATTTCCACCACGCCGGCCTGTCCCGCCAGATCCTCTGCCTTGGTAGGCACACCGTTGAGGGTATAGCTCATAGAGATCGTCCAAGGAAGCTGCTGGAAGGGCTTTGTGGTTTTGCCCTCGAAGTAGAAGGTCCCGGGCAGGGCCTTTTCGTCCAGCCGGAAGGTGGTCATGCCACCGTTCCGGGCAGGCACCGTGCCGTCGGTCAGGTTGATGATCTCATCGTAATCGCCGTAGTCTGTCAGCGTGGCAATACCGTTGGTGCGGTAGCTCTTCACCACACTGCCGTCGGTGAGATTGCCGTAGTAGTCCGTCATGGCGTAGTAGGCCTCGTCATAGGTGGCGGTCACACCGTCCCCGATGGCGGCCGCCGGGATGGAGCCCAGCACCATCAGGGCGGACAGTGCGCAGCTTCCCACACGCAGAAGCTGTCGTTTTGCGGTTTTTACTGGATTTCGCATCTTACTTTCTTCCTTCTATTTAAATTTTGCAGAATACAGTTCAAAACTGCGCCGGGAAGCGCAGATCCGTCCGCTCCCACGGCATCCCCCGGCCGTTTTCGCCGAAGGGGCCGTAAGCGGCCAGTCCCCGGTAAATCGGCCGGGTCAGCCCGAACCGGCGGATCACCACGCCGGGCCGCATATCCACATGGTTTTCCAGCCAGACCGCCAGCGTCTCATCGCGGATCATGCCTGTGCCGAAGGTGTTCACCGACACGCTGACGGGGTCCGCAAGGCCGATGGCGTAGGCCAGCTGCACCTCGCAGCGATCCGCCAAGCCTGCCGCCACCACGTTTTTCGCCAGATACCGGGCCAGATAAGCCCCAGTGCGGTCCATTTTTGTGGGGTCCTTTCCTGCCAGAGAACCACCCCCATGGTGGGCTGCGCCGCCATAAGCGTCCGACACGGCTTTCCGCCCGGTGAGGCCGGCGTCCCCGGCGGGGCCGCCGATGACGAACCGGCCCGTGGGGTTGATATAAAGCAGAGGCTCCTCGTCTGTCAGCGCCGGGGGCAGCACCGGCAGGATCACCTCCCGCCGCAGCGCCTCCCGCAAGGCATCCGTGCGAACGTTGGGCGTATGCTGGGCGGAAAGGACCACTGTGGTGATCCGGGCGGGCCGTCCATCCTCATAGGCCACGCTGACCTGAGCTTTGCCGTCCGGCAGCAGCCAGGGCATCCCGCCGGAGCGCCGCATGTGATCCAGCCGCTTCACCAGCGCTCCTGCCAAGGTGACCGGCAAGGGCATCAGTTCCGGGGTCTCCCGGCAGGCGTAGCCGGTCATGATTCCCTGATCCCCGGCGCCGGTATCCTCCGCCGAGCGGTGGCTGACGCCCTGAGCGATATCCGGAGACTGCGGATGAAAGCGGACCTGAATGTCACAGTGATCCGCGTCCAGCCCCAGTCCGGGGCGGTCATAGCCGATGTCCCGCAGTACCTCCCGGGCCACAGCCTCGTAATCCGGTTCCTGCTGGGCGCTGATCTCTCCGAACAAAAGCAGGTGGTTTTCCCACACAGCCGCCTCGCAGGCAGCTCTTGCCTCCGGGTCCTCCGTCAGCAAGGCATCCAGTACCCCGTCGGCCACCTGATCGCACAGCTTATCCGGGTGACCTCTGGTCACAGCTTCCGATGTCAGAACGTGCCTCATATTGCACCTCTTCTCCCTCAAAGCGCCCAATGCGCCCTTTTTCTCCATACTGAAAGTGTAACATGTTTCCTCCGGCGCCACTATGGGCATATCTGCCGCCTGTGCCTAATGGTATGGGAAAACGCCCCGCAAAAGTTCAGGCAAAACTGCCTCCGTGCCTAAAGCCTTAAAGATTTCGTTAAAAACTCGCACTTGAGACTGGTCCGGCTTCCGTGTATAATGGATATGAAAAGGAAATTTATTTCAAAAGGAGCGGACTATGGCACAACAGACAAAAAACGCCATCCGGCGGGCCTTTATCCAGCTTCTGAATGAACGCTCTCTGGATAAGATCTCCATCAAGGACATTGCGGAAAAGGGCGCGGTGAACCGCAACACCTTCTATTACTATTATACGGATATCTATGCGCTGGTAGAGGATATCCTGCAGTTGGAGATCGAGGATTTCCAGTCCAAGCTGCGCCGGTACGACAGCTGGCAGGAGGCGTTCCGGGACGCTACGGCCTTCGCCACCCAGAACAAGCGGGCCGTGTATCATCTCTACAATTCGGGCAATCAGGAAACGCTTCGGCGCTACTACCATAAAGTGACATTAGCTGCCATGACCTCCTATATCCGGGATCAGGCTGAGGGCCTCCCGGCGGATGACGAGGATATCCGTGTCCTGTCGGAATTCTATGCCGCCGCTCTGTCCGGGCTGACCGCCCTGTGGCTGCAAAACGGCATGAAATATGACACCGATGCCTACATCGACCATCTGGGGCACTTGCTGGATGGCAATATCCGCCGTGCTCTGGAACGGAGTTGTCAGGATTCCGGCCAAGCATAAAAGCATCCACCCGTCAGGCGGGTGGATGCTTTTTTATATCTGAAGCCGGTTGCTTTTTCCGCTGTCGGCATAAGCGGACGTTCCGCTTGGAACATCTGCGGTTGTTTATCCCTTCTTCCCGGCGGGTCTCTCCGTCTTTTTTCCGTTCCGCAGAAGGCTCTTCTCAGTTTCCTCCTGAATACCCTCCAACGTCATGCGGAGGTTGCTCATGAATAGGATACTCATGAATTTCAGCAAAGCCTCCCGGGTCTCTTTATCAAGATCCTTCAAGGCGCGGACCATAGGCCGCACCGCCTTAAAGCTGTCTGCTTTCAGATCTGTCAGGGTCTGGGCACCGGAAGCCTCCAGTACCCGAAAGGCACTGTCTACAAATTTTTCCCGCTGTTCCACCGTCAGTCCCTGTACCCAGCCCCGTAATTCCTGATCCGTCAACTGAGCCTGCCGGGTAACACTGTGAAGCCGAACAAAATGATTTCCCAGCACCTCCCAAGAAAATCCATCATGCTGCATGAGACCCTGCTGGCTGCTGTCCACCACGGTGTAGTCCTCCTCGTGCTCCAGAAGCATCCCTACCACGGAGGATTTCGGCACAATGGTGTGGATACGCTCCGCCAGCCGGATATGCCGGGGCAGAGACAGAATATCCTCGTGAAAGCCGGGGCCGTCATTGGACCAGACGGCGGCGATCCGCCGCTGCACCGTCGCAGGGCAGAACACCCCTGCCCACACTGCCAGATTGCCGCCCTTGGAATGGCCGCCCAGCCGCAGCTTGATCCGGGGGTACTGATGGGCCATGGCCTCCGTGTATGTCACTGCCATTTTCTGAGCGGGGACCTCCCGCATACAGCTCAGATAGAAATCCTCTTTCCACCCTGCCAGCGTATCGTCGGTACCCCGGAAGGAGAGGTAGACGGTGCCATCTCCGCACTCTGCCGCCAGCGCCGCGAATTGCTCCGCCTTCACCGTGTCCAGATGGTCCACAAAGCCGTTGAGCTTCATGTCCCGGAACCGGGGCGAGGCTGCCGCCCGGCGCAGCAGCTCCGGGATCTGGTTGGGCACCAGAACGCCCATGTCGATGGGCCGGCCCTCCGTTTTGGCAAAATATGCCTCCGCCGCCCTCCACAGGGGCACGGACTTCCCCTCGCCGGGGCCGGGGATGATGCCGCCGAAGTCCACGAAGGACAGCTCCGCCAGAATCAGGTTATCCACCTCGTTAAAGGGGCTTTGCGCCAGCGTCAGATCTCCCCGCCAGTCCAGATAATCCAGAATATTTGCCATAACCGTCCCCCGTTTCGTTTTGATGAGGGTATTATATCCGCTTGCACTGTGACTTACAAGGCGATATTTGTAAACTTCGTTCTAAGGCCCGCCGCCCCCTCATAGGATGAAGCATCACAACCGAGAGGTGGACGAGATGACAAATCAGACCCGAAACGAAGTGCTTTTGGAGGGGATCCCCGTGGGTGCTCCGGAGCCATCCCATGAAAATCACGGCCAGCTTTTTTACCGTCAAATCCTGGAGGTCCCCCGGCTGTCCGGCACGGCGGACCGTCTGCCCCTGCTGGTGCGGCAGACACAGCTGCCGCTGCTGAAAGAGGGCGTTCCCCTCCGGGTAGAGGGACAGCTCCGCTCTTTTAACAACCGGTCCGGCCCCGGACGGCGTCTCGTGCTGACGGTGTACGCCCGGTCCCTTCAGCCGGGGCTGGGAGAGCCGGTCAACCGCATCCTGCTGGCCGGGACATTGTGCAAGCCGCCTATCTACCGGCGGACGCCGCTGGGCCGCAGCATCAGCGATCTGATCTTAGCCGTGCCCCGGAGCTACGGCCGGGCGGATTACCTGCCGGTGATCGCGTGGGGACAGGTGGCGTCACAGGTGTGTACCCTGGAGGCGGGAGCGCCCTTGTCCCTTGAGGGGCGGATCCAGAGCCGGGTATATCGAAAGGTGACGGAAACCGGCCCGGAGGAGCGGACAGCTTACGAGGTGTCCGTCATGCGGCTGCTGTCCCCGGAGAACGAACCATAAAAAACAGACGCCGCTTCATGCAGAAGCGGCGTCTGTTTTTCGCTGTTTTCTCAGTCGTTGGTGTAGTTGTCGAAATAGCCCTGAATGTAGACGATGGGGGTACCCTTGTCGCCGGAGCCGGAGGTCAGGTCGCACAGGGAGCCAATCAGGTCCGTCAGGCGGCGGGGGGTAGTGCCCTCGGAGACCATGTTGCCCACCAGAGAGCTGCCGTCCTTAGCGGCGATGCGGCCCTTGATGGCCTGCCGCAGCTCCTCGCCGTCCAGACCGGCGAAATCGTTGTCCGCCAGGTACTTCAGCTTCAGCTCGTTGGGCGTGCCCTCCAGACCGGCGGTGTAGGCGGGGGACACCACAGGGTCTGCCAGCTCCCAGATCTTACCAACGGGATCCTTGAAGGCGCCGTCGCCATAGACCATGACCTCCACGTGCTTGCCGGTGGCGTCATACAGCTTCTTCTGAATGGCCTCCACCATGCTCTGGCAGTCGCGGGGGAACAGCTTCACCGTATCCTCGGTGGCCTTGTTGGTGCCCAGCAGGCCGTAGTTCTCGTTATAGCCGCTGCCGTTGACAGGGGCGGTGAGGATCTCGTCCAGAGAGAACACCTTTTCCGCACCGGCGGCGATCAGGCGGCGCTTGGTGCGCTTGCGGGTGTGGATGTCGCAGTTGATGACATTCTTGGTATAGGGCAGGATGGCCTTGGCGTCATTGGCGAAGATGACCTCCGCCTCCGCGCCGCAGTCCCGGATCAGGTCCATGTAGTAGGCCACATAGTCCACGCCGGTGAAGGGGTGCACGGTGTAGCCGAACAGCTCCCGGTATTTTTCCAGGGTCAGCACGTCCCGGTAGGGGTCCACGCCCTTTTCGTCCATCACATCCGGGTCGATCAGGTGGTTGCCCACTTCGTCGGAGGGATAGCTCAGCATGAGGACGATCTTCTTCGCACCCTTGGCAATGCCCCGCAGGCAGACGGCGAAACGGTTGCGGCTGAGGATGGGGAAAATAACGCCCACCGTTTCACCGCCCAGCTTTTCCTTCACGTCGGCGGCAATATCGTCCACGGAAGCGTAGTTGCCCTGAGCGCGGGCCACGATGGCCTCGGTCATAGCCACTACGTCCCGGTCCCGGATGGCAAAGCCATCCTCCGGCTGGGCGGCAGCCTCCAAAACGGACTTGGTGACGATCTCCACCAGATCGTCGCCGCTGCGGATAATAGGCGCCCGGACGCCCCGGGAAACAGTACCGACCATACGGCTCATAAATAACTCCAATCCGCCGCCACATGGCGGCACACATGATTTTAGCTTCAAGCACAGGGCCTTTTGCCCCAGCTTATTCATTTTAACAGATAGGTTGACCTTTGTAAAATTAAAAAATGCACTCTCAGATATCAATTCTGCTTATATTTTTACCTATCGTATCTGTTGGTTTTATGATTCGCTATCCAAAAACACGGTTCGGCCGTCAATCCGGTCGCCCTCTACCGTTAATATACCGTAGGTAGGCCGCAGGCCCTTGCCCACAGTTCCCGGATTCAGGAACAGCGTTCTGCCCCGCTTGTCCACCAAAGGCTTGTGGGTATGGCCAAACAGAAAGGCATCTAAATGGTCCTGCTCTGCCTTCAAGCCCGCCGTCAGCAGGGAGGTTTTCACGCCGCAGGTGTGGCCGTGGCAGATCAACACACGGCAGTCCCCTAAAAACAGCAGTTTTTCCGCCGGCTCCTCCGGACGGCAGTCACAATTTCCGGGAACGTGCTCCATGGGAATGTCCGGATACCGTTCCGCCAGCCGTTCCGCATCCCGCCAGCAGTCCCCCAGATGGAGGATCATGTCGGGCTTTTCCCGTTCAACCGCCTCCTCCATATTGGATATATTTCCGTGGGAATCCGAAAGCACCAGAATGTTCATGGCAGTCTCCTCTTGTGTGGCATATTCATAGTCAAAAACAGTATACCCTGTTTTTTTCGCCGGTGCAAGGGCCGTTGCGGAACCCGGTGAAGTATGCTATACTGCTGAGGAAAAAATCAGGACGCCGCAGAGCGGGAAAACGAGGTAATCATGGGACAGTTTGATCATCTGAACGTGGCCTTTTTCACCAAGGCCTCCATCTACCCCGGCAGCATCGGCACCTTCCGCTACCGTTTTCAGCGGGAGGGCTGGACGGACGGAAAGGGAACTCTCACTGTCTGGGTCTATGAGAACACCAGCTTCGAGCTGGCCAAGGATGTGGAATCCCAGACCTTCCCGTGGACAGAGGAGGGCGTGGAGCAGGTGAAGGCGTGGCTGGAGGAAAAGTTGGCGGAACGGGGCAGCCAGCCCTATTCCATCCCCTACCCCGCCCCCAAAGCGGAATGATATGTACTGGAATGACCTGAACTCCCGGCTAAAGGCGGAATACGGCTGCAAGGTCTACAAGCTGGCCCTGTCCTCCGGGTGCTCCTGCCCCAACCGGGACGGGACGCTGGACACTCGCGGCTGTATTTTCTGCGACGGCGCGGGGGCCTTCGCGGAGGCCGGAGCCATCCCGGATCAGCTGGCCGCCGCCAGACTGCGGGTAGCCGCCAAGGCCGGGACCGATGCGAAATACATCGCCTACTTCCAGTCCTTCACCAACACATACGGGGACGCAGATCGCCTGCGGGCCTTGTATCAGGCTGCCATGGTGCCGGAGGATGTGGTGATCTTATCTATCGCCACCAGACCGGACTGTCTGGGGCCGGATATTCTGGGCCTATTGGAGGAGCTGAATCGCATCAAGCCGGTGTGGGTGGAGCTGGGCTTGCAGACGATCCACCCGGAAAGCGCCCGGTATCTCCGCCGGGGCTATGACCTGCCGGTATTCGACCGGGCGGTGAAGGATCTGAAAGCCATCGGCGTGACGGTCATTGTCCATCAGATCTTGGGGCTTCCCGGCGAAACACCGGAAATGATGGCGGAGACCGCCCGCTATATCGGTCAAAGTGGGGCGGAGGGCGTGAAACTCCATCTGCTCCACGTCCTCCGGAACACGGATCTGGCGGCGGAGTGGCAGGCAGGCCGGGTACAGACGCTGGAATTGGAGGAATATATTTCCATTCTGGAGCTGTGTCTGCGGATTCTTCCACCGGAGGCAGTCATTCACCGCCTCACCGGGGACGGCGCGAAGCGGGACCTGCTGGCTCCCCTGTGGAGCGGAGATAAAAAGCGGGTACTGAACGCCATTCATCAGGCATTTCTGAGAGACAATCTGATTCAGGGCAGCACCCTATAAAAACGTTCGCCGTATGGACCTCCATACGGCGAACGTTTTCATCATTTACTTTGCTTCTTCTGTGCAGACCTTGACGCCGGCGATGGCCATGGCGAAGGTGAACCAGAAAATGACCAGCACGCGGGGATAGTTCCACAGGAAATCCGCCAGACCGCAGACCATCGCGCCGCACATGGCAGACGCAGCGGCGGCTGCTACCGTCCTCCCCACGGAGGGGCCGCTATGCCGGACCGCCCGGGCGGCGTTTTTGATATTCCACAGCATGGAACCCACAAAACCGGTGACGCCCAGCAGGCCCATCTGAATCCAGACCTCCAAATAAAAATTGTGGGAGTGGACAAAGGGAGCCTTGTCGTGATACAGGTTGAACTCCCGGATGTATGTCTGGGTGGCGGCGGTGCCGAGGCCCGCTCCGGTGAGGGGGGAACGGCGGATGACCTCAATGGCCGCCTTGTAAAGAGACACCCGGCTGGAGGTGGAGGAGTCCGCCGTATTGGTAATGGTGAGGATGCGGTTCAGCACCGTGGTGGGCAGGAAGGGCACCGCCAGTACGCACAGCAGAATAAAGGCTGGGATCAGCTTCGGTTTCCAGAGGAACACGAATACCGCCATAGCGACAGCCAGCCCCACCCAGCTTGCCCGGGAATAGGTCATGGCCATGGCCATGCCGCCCACGCAGAAGATACCGGCGCAGATGGCCTTCCATTGCCAGTGCTTCGCCGTAAGGAACAGGGCCAGCACCAGCGGCAGCAGCAGCAAAAGCACCTGTGCGAAGGTGTTTGGATTGTCGAAAATGGAAAAGACCCGCCCCGGCATACCGGCGTTGACCTTCAGATCCACATAGGAGGGATTTACCTTCACGCCCTGAATTCGCTGGACGATGCCGTAAGCGCCTGTTGCGCCCACGCAGACAGCCGCCCCGGCGCACAGCCGCTTCAGGTCCTCCCCATTCCGCACGGCACTGACGGTGATGACCACCAGCAGCGCCGCCGACACATGGTAGATCAAAAAACGGGCGGACAGCCCCGGCGCATAGGAGAAGGTCACGGCCAGCGTCACGGCAGCCAGCATCAACGCCGGATAGAAGCCGATCCGGGCCACATCCAGACGGCGGCCCGTCCGCATAGCCCCGGCGTAAAACAGCAACAGCAGCAAAACGCCGGTCATAAAGCTGTATGCGTTGTTCCAGCGCTCGTAGGGGATGCACCACAGCGCCGCGATGCACCAGGACTGGGCAATGGAGGCACTGTCTCCCATGTCAAAGGCCAGTCGTGCGAAAAAGCTGTCCTCAAAGGTCAGGTTCCACGCTTTGTACCAAGCGTGAAGCAGTGTCCCCGGCAGGTTTACCAGGGCACTGAGCACCCGGCACAGGAAGCTGTCCCGCCAAGACCGGGCCACGATCCCCTCCCGGCACAACGGCCGCAGAATGCGGCTCTCCTCGACCTGTCCACTGCACCAGCGGCCGGCTGCCGCCAGAAAACGGTGGAGGGTACTGTCCTCATAGACATCGCAAAGCCAGACCCATATCTGATAGGTCAGGCTGGTTTGCCAAAGTGTCATAGTTGCTCCTTACATATGATTTTTCAGACGGTACAGCGCCGTCAGCGTACCGAACCGGCCGCTGCCGATGAGATCCGCCACGATCTGCTTATTGCGGCCCAAGCCCTTGGGGTGTAGTTCTCGGATGGCTTTCGCAAACTCCGGCTGGGCGCAGAGGGCTTCCACGGCCTTCCGCTTTTCCCGGACGGGCTTCGGATTGCTCTTCACATACTCGTTGCCCACGGCGATCAGCAGTCCTGCCCACACTGTGTTGGCCCGCCACTGAGGCCGGGCGGCGTCAAGGCCGTATTTCTCCACGATCTCCGCCTTTCGCTCCAAAAACCGGGCGAATACCGCCGGATAGTCCCGCATATAGCGGTGGGTGGCGGAGGCGGGGTTTTCCAGATAGCGGTACAGGGGCTTGTCCGTCACCGCGAGACGGTGCACATTGGCGAAATATTCCATCAGGAACAGCTCGTCCTCCAGATAGGCCCCCTCAAAGGTAATGGCATTGTCCCGGAGGATGGCGGCATCAAAGAGAAAGCGCCAGATAAAGCCGTTGAACACCGGCGGCTGGAGCCGTTCCCCCGTCAGAGGCCAGAGAATGTTCTTCCGGATGCTGGTCTCCTCGTAGATGCCCTTTGGCAGCAGCGGCTCTGTCCGCTGTGTTCCGTCCGGCGTTACATTGTAATGCGCACAGCCGGCACTGTCCGCCCCGGCCTTTTCCCGGAGATACCACAAGGTCTCCAACGCCGCCGGTTCAAAGGCGTCATCGGCGTCCAAAAAGGCAATGTACGGCCCCGTGGCCTGCTCCAATCCCAGATTCCGGGCGGTGGACACGCCGCCGTTGGGCTTGTGGAACACGCGGATACGAGGGTCCTTAGCGGCGTAGCCGTCGCACAGAGCCGGAGAGCCGTCCCGGCTGCCATCGTCAATCAGCAGCAGTTCCCAGTCGGAAAAGGTCTGGGCCAAAACGCTCTCTACGCACTGGGGCAGCAGCGCTTCCGCCTGATAGACCGGTACGATCACAGAAATAGCGGGCATAAGCCACCTCCTTTCCTTCATACAAGGTGATTATAGCATAGGCACTATCGTTGGTCAATAAAAGGAGCGGGGCACAAATTTTCCTCCCGGCGTTGCTTTTGCCGCCCATGTCTGCTACACTATGGCTGAAAACAGTCATCGAAATTGCAGTTGTTTTGCGCCCTAATGGAGGCCGGCGCTGCCGCCGGCCCCCTATCTGAAAAGCGGCGGCGCCAGACCCGGGGGCGGACACTGCGGGGCGTATCAACGGGGACGCTCATGCCGCTTGTGCCATCCTATGCATCCCCGCCGCCGTCTGCCACGAAGCATGTCCCACATCTCCGGCCCATCTGCCGGAAATTTAGAGAAAAGAGGTCATCTCCATGATTAAAATTTCTCCGTCTATCCTCTCCGCCGATTTTGCGAATTTGGAGAGAGACATTCACCGCATTGCCGACGCCGATTACGTCCATGTAGACGTGATGGACGGCGTGTTCGTGCCCAATATCTCCATCGGCATCCCGGTGCTGAAGTCTATCCGGAAGGTCACGGATATGTTCCTGGATGTTCACCTGATGATCACGCAGCCGGTGCGGTACGTGGAGGAATTCTGCGATGCCGGCGCCGATCTGGTAACGGTCCATGTGGAGGCGGATTTCCCGGAAAACATTCAGGCCGCCATCGACAAGATCCACGCCAAGGGCAAGAAGGCGGGCATCGTTCTGAAGCCCAAGACCACCTGGGAGGCAGTCCTGCCCTATATCGATCAGGTGGAGCTGATTCTGGTCATGACCGTGGAGCCCGGCTTCGGCGGTCAGAAATTCATGGCGGACCAGATGCCCAAGGTGGCCGCCATCCGCAAGCTCATCAATGAGCGGAACCCCGCCTGCGAACTGGAGGTAGACGGCGGCGTGGCCCCCGACACCTGCCAGACCTGCATCGACGCTGGTGCCAACGTGCTGGTGGCGGGCAGCGCCGTCTACAAGGCGGAGGACATCCCTGCCCGTATCAAGGAACTCCGAGGGAAATGAGCGTATGAGTCATTGGAATAATCTGCCTCAGCTCAGGCTGGGCGTGTATCCTACGCCCTTTTACCGGCTGGAAAATATCAGCCGGATCTACAACAAGAGCATCTGGATCAAGCGGGATGACCTGTGCGGCGTCGCTTTGGGCGGCAACAAGGTCCGCAAGCTGGAATATCTGCTGGCGGACGCCCAGAAGCAGGGCTGCGACACCGTGTTCACCACCGGCGGGGCCCAGTCCAATCATGCCATGCTCACCGCCGCCTGCGCCGCCCGTCTGGGGCTGCGCTGTGTCCTGATCCTGAAAAAGCGGGGTGTCACGGACCGCAAGGGCAATCTGGTGCTGGACGATATTTTCGGCGCGCAGGTGGAATTTATGGACACCGACAGCTATGAGGACATCTACGCTGAGATGCGTGAGCGCTGCGAGGTGTTGGCCAACCAGGGACACAAGGGCTATATCATCCCCGTGGGCGGCTCCACAGCACTGGGCTCCATCGGCTACGCCGAGTGCGTCCGGGAACTGGCGGAGCAGGCCAAGGAGGCCGGAATCGAGATCAGCCATGTGGCCTCCGCCACCGGCTCCGGCGGCACCACCGCCGGTCTGGTGCTGGGTACCTCCCTGTTTCTCCCGCAGGCCAAGGCCACAGGTCTGGGCGTGGATACCGACCCCTTTGAGGAGATCGTATCCGAATTGGTGAAAGAAGCCGCCGGGCTGGTGGGCCAGCCCGTCCCCACAGACATGGACAGCCGTTTCCGGATGATCTACCATGTGGGTGCCGGCTACGCCATCCCCAACGCCGAGGACACCCCCTACATCGAGGAACTGGCCCGGCAGGAGGGGATCCTGCTGGACCCCGTTTACACCGGCAAGGCTTGGGCCAAATTCCTGATGCTGGTGAAGGAGGGCTACTTCGACGGGCAGGAGCACATCGCCTTCGTCCACACCGGCGGCGCGGCGGCGCTGTTCGCCATGGAGTTAGGTTAAAGAGGGAATTTCATCCTCCCTTTAGATTCCCCCCCCGCCTCGTCAGAACAAACTTCACTTTGTTTGGCCTGCCTGATGGCAGGCCGCATACCGTTTTGTTTGTTCTTCCTCTCCCCACGAAAACCGCTGTGCTGGGTTTTCGCGGGGGCCTATGTGCGGACTGGTGAACGCGCCCAAGGCGCTTAGGTCAATGTATTTTTGCCACGCGCATGTCGCGGTAAAAATGATTTAAATCTAATGTTGCCAGGTATTCGCTATCTCGCTTGCGTGGGATGCTCGCACACTTGCGGGGTGCAGAGTATCCTTCGTCAGGCACATGTCCTGACGAAGGATGGATTTAAATGATTTTCTGCCGCCCATGGCGCGTAGGTCGTGGTATTTTTGCCAGGCGCAGAGGGTGATTGCCCCGCAGGGGCAAAGTGATTCAAATACCGCATAACACAACCGCTGCGGGGCAGGGCGGCGAGCCTTGCCCCGCAGATAATGAAGGAGCGTATCATGGAGTATTTTCCCGCGCCGCTGGAGGCGCTGGTCGAACAATTTGCCCGTCTGCCGGGGATCGGGGGAAAGACCGCCCAGCGGCTGGCCTTTCATGTACTGAGCCTGCCGGAGGAGGACGCTCAGGCGTTTGCGGACGCCATCGTTACCGCCAAGCGCACCGTCACCTACTGCCCCGTATGCCGCAATTTTACCGCCGGGGGGCTGTGCCCCATCTGTTCCTCTCCCAAGAGGGATAACTCTGTGATCTGCGTGGTGGCGGACCCACGGGACGTGGCGGCCATGGAGCGGGGCCGGGAGTTCAACGGCAAATACCATGTGCTCCACGGCGTCATCAGTCCCATGAACCACGTCGGTCCCGATGACATCGCCATCAAGCCACTGCTGGAGCGGGTGGCTCAGGGCGGTGTGGAGGAGGTCATCATGGCCACCAACCCGGACACGGAGGGGGAGGCTACCGCCATGTATATCGCCCGGCTTTTGAAGCCCTTTGAGGTCAAGGTGACCCGGTTGGCCTACGGCATCCCCGTGGGCGGCCATCTGGAATTTGCCGATGATGCAACCCTGGCCCGGGCCTTGGAGGGCCGGAGGGAGCTTTGATTTTCTGTCTTCTGTGATTTCGCCGGGAATTGCAGTCGCTTTAAACCGATAAAATTGTGTACTTTTTTCGTCGCCCTTTGTTGACAGGGGTCTGCGGGTGTGTTACATTGTAACCATCTTGGAAAGCCTTATGAGATCAGGAGAGATACCTACTATGACTTCTGTTATGTTCTTCACCTATTACTACTTTACTATGCACGCATAGTAAGGGTAATTTGTGTTGCAATCAAAAGGGCCCCCCAAGCCGATTTTTGCGCCGCACAGGTTACGCCTGTGGGGCGTTTTTTCATTCATCACTTATCATCAAAAACAATTTATAGGAGGAAACCGTTATGATCGTTGCGTTGAAGCCGGGTGTTACCCAGGAAAGCCGTGAACAGCTGATGGATTGGCTCCAGAATCTGGGCCTGCACATCCATGTATCCGAGGGCGAGTACCAGACCATTCTGGGACTGGTGGGCGACACCACCAAGGTGGATATGGACCTGGTAGCCAGTCTCGACATTGTGGATTCCGTAAAGCGGGTCACGGAGCCGTTCAAGTGCTGCAACCGCAAATTTCACCCGGAGGATACCGTGGTGCAGGTGGGCGATGTGAAGATCGGCGGCGGAAGCTTCTGCGTCATGGCGGGTCCCTGCTCCGTGGAATCTGAGGAGCAGATCGTGGCGGTGGCCAAGGCGGTGAAGGCCTCCGGGGCCAATATGCTCCGGGGCGGTGCCTTCAAGCCCCGCACCTCTCCCTATGACTTCGCCGGCCTGAAGGCCGAAGGTCTGGAACTGCTGAAGATCGCCCGGCAGGAGACCGGTCTGCCCATTGTCACCGAGATCATGAGCGTGGTGGACCTGCCCCTCTTTGAGGATGTGGATGTATTGCAGGTAGGCGCACGGAATATGCAGAATTTCGACCTTTTGCGGGAGCTGGGCAAGCTCCGCAAGCCCATCCTCCTCAAGCGTGGCCTTGCCAACACCCTGAAGGAACTGCTGATGAGTGCCGAGTACATCATGGCCAGCGGCAATGAACAGGTCATCCTCTGCGAGCGGGGCATCCGCACCTTTGACGATTACACCCGCAATACCCTGGACCTGGCGGCGGTCCCCATGCTCCACGAGCTGACCCACCTGCCGGTCATCGTGGACCCCAGCCACGCCACCGGCATCAACCGGCTGGTGGCCCCCATGGCTATGTCCGCCACCGCCTGCAATGCCGACGGCCTCATCATTGAGGTCCACAACGATCCCATCCACGCCCTGTGCGACGGTGCGCAGTCTCTGCGGCCTGAGCAGTTTGACGTTCTGATGGGCAAGATCCGCGAGATCCGGAAGGTCGTGACGGCATGACCGTCGGGATCGTGGGCCTGGGGCTGATCGGCGGTTCCTTTGCCAAGGCCTACCACGAGGCGGGCCACAGAGTCTTGGCCTTTGACACGGATCAGTCTGTTTTCGACTTTGCTGTTCTTTCCGGCGCGGTGGACGGCCACCTGACGGACGAGAGCCTTTCCTCCTGCGATCTGATCCTGATCGCTGTGTATCCCTCCGCCGCCGTGGACTATCTGCGGCAGCACAGCGCCCATATCGGCCCGAAGCCGGTGGTCATCGACTGCTGCGGCACGAAGCGGCTGGTCTGCGACGCCTGCTTCCCGCTGGCGAAGGAATACGGCTTCACCTATCTGGGTGGACATCCCATGGCGGGCACCCACAACTCCGGCTTCAAGTACGCCACATCCACCATGTTCCACAACGCTCCTATGGTGCTGGTCCCGGCGGATCACAATGACATCGACCTGCTGAGCCGGGTCAAGGAGTTGCTGGTTCCTGCGGGCTTTGGCCGGTTTTCCATTACCACGGCGGAACAGCATGACGAGATGATCGCCTTTACCTCCCAGCTGGCCCATGTGGTGTCCAACGCCTATATCAAAAGCCCCACGGCGGAACTGCACAAGGGCTTCTCCGCTGGCAGTTACAAGGATATGACCCGTGTAGCGTGGCTGGCCCCGGAAATGTGGGCGGAACTGTTTCTGGAAAACAAGGACTTTCTCATGGCGGAGCTGGATACCCTGATGGCAAACCTGCGCCAGTATCAGGATGCCATGGTACATAACGATCTCCCCGGCCTTGTCCGTCTGCTGGACGAGGGCCGGAAACGAAAAGAGGAGGTGGATGGCCGTTGACCACCATCCATATCGCGGCCTCCCGCGAGTATGACGTTGTCATTAAGCCGGGTCTGCTGACCCGGCTGGGGACCATGGCAGCGGAACTGGGCCTTGGCCGCCGGGCCGCCGTGATCTCTGATGACGCGGTGTTCGCCCTTTACGGCGCTGCCGCCGAAAAAGCTCTGACGGACGCCGGATTTCAAGTGGATCATTTCCTGTTCCCGCACGGGGAACAGCAGAAAAATCTTTCCACCTACGGACAGGTTTTGAATTTCCTCTGCGACCGCCGCTTCACCCGCAGCGATTTCCTCGTGGCGCTGGGCGGCGGCGTGGTGGGGGATCTGGCAGGCTTCGCCGCCGCCACCTATCAGCGGGGAATTCCCTATATTCAGGTACCCACCACGCTGCTGTCCATGGTGGATTCCTCTGTGGGGGGCAAGACCGCGGTGGATCTGGACCACGGCAAAAATCAGGCGGGCTGCTTCTATCAGCCCTCTCTGGTGCTGTGCGACCCATCCCTGCTGAATACGCTGCCAGAGCGGGAATACCGGGCCGGGTGCGCCGAGATCATCAAATACGCCATGCTTTACAGCGAGGACTTTCTCCGGGAGCTGGAGGAAACCCCGGTGCGGGAGCAGTTCGAGCTGGTGATCTCCGTGTGTGTTGGCATGAAGCGGGACGTGGTCCGGGGTGATGAATTTGACCGGGGCCAGCGGGCGCTGCTGAATCTGGGCCACACCGTGGGCCACGCCGTAGAGACTTGCAGCGGCTTCACCCTGCTCCACGGGGAGGGGGTCGCCATCGGTATGGCCATCATCACCCGGGCCGCCGTGGAAAAAGGGCTTTGCACCCCGGAGACGCTGCCCCGGCTGCTGGCCGCTTTGGAGCGGTATGGCCTCCCCACAGAGACCGACTATCCCCTGACTGATATTCTGGCGGCGGCAGAGGCCGACAAAAAGCGCACGGACGATGTGACCAAGTTCATCGTACCGGAGCGGGTGGGCCATTGCCGTGTGGAGCCGGTCCCGGCCGACGAGGTGGCCGGGTGGCTGAAGGCGGGAGGTCTGCGATGATCGAAATTCTTCAGCCCGGTTTCCGTACCGGAGCCGTTCACATCCCCGCCTCCAAATCTCAGGCCCACCGGCTGCTGATCTGCGCCGCTCTGAGCCAAAATGAGACGGTGATCCGCTGTCGGGGCATTTCCAGAGACATTGCCGCCACTGCGGACTGTCTCAACGCCCTGGGCGCTGAGATCTGGCTTCGGGGTGAGGACCTGACGGTGCGGCCCATCACCCAGAAGCCCCAGGGGACCCGTCATCTGCACTGTCAGGAAAGCGGCTCCACCCTACGGTTTCTTCTGCCGCTGACCGGCGTTTTGGAAGCAGACGCCGTGTTCCACATGGAAGGGCGGCTGCCGCAGCGCCCCTTGCATCCGCTGGATCAGGTCCTGACGGATCACGGCATGACCATCCGGCAGAACCATGACCTGCTCTACTGCGGGGGACGGCTCCGCCCCGGCGAGTTTTCTCTGCCGGGGGATGTGTCCTCCCAATACATTTCCGGTTTACTGATGGCTCTGCCCCTGTTGAATGAGGGCAGCGCCCTCACCGTTACCGGCGGACTGGAATCCGCCGCTTATGTCACTATGACGGAGGACACCCTCCGCCGGGGCGGCGTCTCTCTGCGGAAAACCGGAGGGACGTGGCACATTCCCGGCGGACAGCGCCTTCGTTTCCCGGACCGTCTCACCGCCGAAGGAGACTGGTCCAACGCTGCCTTCTTCCTGTGTATGGGCGCCTTGTCTCCGGAGGGCGTCACCGTTCACGGGCTGGATCTGGCCTCCTCTCAGGGGGATCGGGCCGTTTTGAACATTCTGGCCGCCATGGGAGCACGGGTCTCCACAGCAGACGGCTCCGTTACGGTTCGCCGGGGGGACTTGAAGGGTGTGGCCATCGACGCCGGTCCCATCCCCGACCTGATCCCGGTGCTGTGCGTCACCGCTGCCGGAGCGGAGGGGGACACCCAGATCTTCAACGCCGGACGGCTCCGTTTGAAGGAATCTGATCGTCTCCGCACCACGGCTCAATTGCTGACGGCCCTGGGCGGCAGTGTGGAGGAACAGCCCAACGGCCTTTTGATCCACGGCACGGGCCGTCTGCGGGGCGGCATTGCCGATTCCTGCGGCGACCATCGGATCGCCATGTCCGCCGCCGTGGCAGCCTGTCTGTGCGAAAGCCCGGTCACTGTGCAGGGCATGACCTGTGTTTCCAAGTCCTATCCCAAGTTCTGGGAAGACTTTGATGCTTTGAAAGGAGAGAGCCTGTGAGCCGGTACGGAGAATTTCTGCATCTGACCATCTTCGGCCAGTCCCATGCCCCGGCTATCGGTATGACCTTGGAAGGACTGCCTGCCGGGGAGACTATCGTCATGGATGCCCTCCAAGCTTTTCTGGACCGCCGTGCCCCCGGACAAAACGAGTGGTCCACCCCTCGGAAGGAAGCGGACCGGCCGGAATTCCTCTCCGGTCTGGTGGAAAACGTCACCTGCGGCGCGCCGCTTACCGCCATCATCCGCAACACCAACACCCGCTCCGGGGACTATGACGGTCTTTCCGTGGTGCCCCGCCCCGGCCACGCGGACTATACCGCCGGAGTGAAGTACGGCGGTCACGCAGATTTCGCCGGGGGCGGCGCGTTTTCCGGGCGGCTGACAGCCCCCCTGTGCATCGCCGGTGGCATCTGCCTGCAATTGCTGAAAAAGCAGGGCATTGAAGTCATCAGCCGCATCGCCTCCATCGGCTCGGTGGAAGATGTCACTCCTCTGACCGTTTCCACGGCAGACAAGCCATTCCCGGTGGTAGATGACGCCGTAGGGGAGACCATGCGGGCAGAGATCGCCGCCGCCAAGGCGGAGGGTGACTCCGTTGGCGGCATCGTGGAATGTGCTGTGCTGGGTCTGCCCGTGGGACTGGGCGGACCGCTGTTTGACGGCATGGAGGGCCGTATTTCCTCCATCGTCTTCGGCATCCCCGCCGTGAAGGGCATTGAATTCGGCATCGGCTTTGAAACCGCACAGCTGCGGGGCAGTGAGAATAACGACCCCTTTGTGGTGGAAAACGGCACGGTCAGAACCACAACCAATCACTGCGGCGGCATTTTGGGCGGCATCACCAACGGGATGCCCCTGACCTTCCGGGCAGCGTTCAAGCCTACGCCGTCCATTGCCAAGGAGCAGCAAAGCGTGAATTTGAACACCCTGACCCCGGAAATTCTCCGGGTCCGGGGCCGTCATGACCCTTGCATCGTGCCAAGGGCCGTTCCCTGTATCGAAGCCGCGGCGGCCATCGCCGTATACGACGCCCTGTTGGGCCAGTCTTAAAAGGGAGGAATCTCTATGGAACTCAGTGATTATCGTGCCCGGATTGACCAGATCGACCGCCAACTGGTAGAGTTGTTTGCCCAGCGGATGAACACCGCCGCCGGCATCGCCGCCTGCAAGAAAGAGCATGGCCTGCCGGTGCTGGACCCTGTCCGGGAGCGGGAGAAGCTGCTGGATGTAGCGGCGCAGGCCCCGGAGGATATGCGGGATTACACCGCCTCTCTCTACACCATGCTGTTTGAGCTGAGCCGCTGCTATCAGGGACGGCTGCTGGGGAGCACATCCCCGCTGACCACGGAAATTCAGACCGCCATTGACCAGACGCCAAACCTGTTTCCCTCCAACGTGTCCGTTGCCTGTCAGGGTGTGGCGGGGGCCTATTCCCAGCTGGCCTGCGACAAGCTGTTCAAGCTGCCTCACATCATGTACTTCGCTTCCTTTGAGGCGGTGTTTGCCGCTATCGAAAGGGGATTGTGCCGCTACGGTGTGCTGCCGCTGGAAAACAGCACCGCCGGCAGCGTCAATGCCATTTACGATCTGATGATGAAGCACGATTTCCGCATCGTCCGCAGTGTGCGGCTGAAGGTAGACCACAATCTGCTGGTGAAGCCCGGCACCAAGCGGAGCGACATCACGGAGATCTACTCCCACCAGCAGGCCTTGAGCCAGTGCGAGCAGTATCTGCAGGCCTTTCCCGGTGTGAAGATCATCCCCTGTGAAAATACCGCCGTGGCCGCTCAGAAGGTGGCGGAGGGGGACGGCCACGCCGCCGCCCTGTCCTCCCGCTCCTGCATGAAGCTGTACGGGCTGGAATGCTTAGAGGCCGGGGTGCAGGATCAGGGCAGCAACTTCACCCGGTTCATCTGCATCTCCAAG
>ENA-USUG01002901-USUG01002901.1-human-gut-metagenome-genome-assembly--contig:-NODE-2901-length-24773-cov-51.561103_pt1 | contig 24773 bp, 37 predicted proteins | sample MGYA00250059_ERZ773394 | MGnify/ENA primary metagenome ERZ773394 (study PRJEB29103, sample SAMN06111957) | human gut metagenome | biome: human gut; feature: ankylosing spondylitis patient; material... | reverse complement strand
TTGGATCTGAAGGAAGATAGCCTATTACATATGCTTTTCTTTCCGTTCCTGCCTCTGTACAAGCAAATTTACGGCATTTAATATACTTGCAAGCCGTTGGATAGTCTTGTTTTGATACGAAATCGACAAGCGAACAATCGCCTATGTAGGTTAAATTCTTAAAATCGTAATTGCAAAAATCGCTAAAACATAAATCTATTAACCGTATTTTGGTTTCAGTCTTACACCTGCAATTCATTTCAAGGTCATTAGTTATTTGTGGCTTACAAGCCTGATTTCGGGGAATGATTATTCCGTTGTTAAGGTAAATGCTCCAGTTCCAACATTCATTGAATAAGTTAATTGTGTTGTTCATTATACCCGCTTCCTTTTATTTTAAAAATAGAACACTTGTTCGATTACTTAATTTAATTATAATCAAAAAATTCTATGCTGTCAATGAGTAAACCAACATTTATCAATCAAATCTTTGGCTCATCATCATTTCTTTTTTTAATATATTGATTTAAATATTGTTTATTATTTTTTTTGATCTTATGGTTTGCATAATTTTCTTTACTCTTTTCCCACAGAATTAAGATAATAAACCCTATAATACACACTAAAGTTATCATAATTCATCACCATATTTATATTAGGTTTAATTCTTTAGTTAAGCGTAAAGCTATTACTGATTTAAAATTTCTTACAGGTACAGATACAGTATTCATTCCATTACCATATATTGCATGATTACCATTCTGTCGAAGAAAACTATACCCATTATTCCTTAACTTTCTTAAAAAGGCTCTTTCACTTACCTGCTTCAATTATAAATTTCCTCCAATTCTTGAATAGTCGATGACAAATCATCAAGTAAATCCTCAAAGTAATCATAGGACTCACAGTTCTCTTCATATCTTTCTGAGTTTTGTAAATTTTCAGGAACAGAATCTAAATACTCTTCTTCTTCAGAAAGAATATTTTCGAGCTTGCCAATACATATATTAATAGAATCTATTTCTACCTTAATTTTCTTTCTTCTTAAATTGTTCATGTATATTCATTCACCTTTCACTATTATTGTACAAAATTTTCCTATCCAAATTCAACCCACAAAATATGGAAATAACATTGACAAAATTTTCCCAATAGTGTATCATCATGTTAGGCTTTGAAAATGGGTAGGCTAACGCTGACCATCTTTCGATAGCTTACTTGGTATAGACATCACCAGATTTTCGCAGGTCGAAGTGATGTCTATTTTTTTATGTATAAAACCTTTGTTTTATATCCCTTCCGGTATATAATGTTCGTACCGCAGTCTATTTAACAATTCCTCAAGCGTAATTGATAGGGCATATTCTTTGTCTGTCATACCGCCTATAATAGATTTTTTAAGACTAAATCTGCTTACTATCTGTATGTCAGGCGAATTTGCAACAGAGCGAGACGAAATAATAACATAACATTTCAAATCTTTACCATAGAGCCGAATATCATTTTCGACTCTTTCTATCATCTCGGTATGATTAACTTCGATTGGTTTATCGTTATTGTCAAACCACGGCATTTAACACCCTCCTTATTACTGTCTGAGCATAAGCATCAGTTTTAGCTTTCTCGTCAACATATTCCACCTCGGAATTAGCAAGATTGATTTTGGCAATTACTTTGCCCTCTTCGTTGGAACTTGTTGTTCTCCAAGCGTCAATATACATTATATTTTTATCATAATCAATGAAGTTGCTTCTGATTTCTCTATATTGACTTTTCATAAAACTACATTCCTCCTTATTTAAGATAATTTTTAAAAAGGTATTGACTTTTTTAAAATTGCGATGTATTATAATGTTGTGTAAGGTTTTGTTTTTTTACTTACGCAAGCATAAACTATTAGTTTTTTAAGCGGGAAAGGCTCAGTCAAAAGCTGAGTCTTTTCTGTTGTACAAAAGCTTGACTGCAAACTGAAAAAGTAGTATCATATAAGTGCGGAAGTTTGTTTTTTTTAATTTCTACTATGGTAGATTAGTTTTTTATCCTTTCTTCCGTACCTCGCACACTGTATAACAGTGTGCGTTTTTTTTATTATTAACACACTAATACTTTGGAATTCACTTATTATAAAACAACATTACCACCTTTAAGCTGTATTCTTGTCCTGCTTTTGTACTGCATTACCTCGTATTCAAGATAATCTGATTGATGACTTAAACAATCTCTTTATTTGGATTAGGTGTCTTTGTCTATGCCTTTCATATAACCATCAATCCACACTACCTGTCCTGTCTGATATCTTCTGAAATGTCCTCTAACTTGGAATACACCTTCAGGACTGCGATGATGACCGACTGATGTAGCATAAAGCTGATTCTTAAACGGTCTAAATACAATAGTCTTATCTTGATTATCGTTTTTACCAATGGCGGAAAACTCTCGTTTATCTCGATCAAGATAATTGCCATACCACAGGAAAGCATTAGCGTTGATATATGAATCAATCATGTATTCTATTGCCTCAAGACAGTCATCAAGCATTTGTTGATTGTCAATATTGCGTTCAACAATTTGGTAATCTACCTTTAAATCGCAATCGCTTTGTTCAGGTGATTTGTGAAACAATCCTTTGGCAATTTGTGTCTTATTGTATTTTAAAGAGAATTTTTGTTTTGAGATATTATTCTTAACACAAGCTGTGACATACAGTATGTATTCGGGACATTCTGTGATTTTAATTGCACATTTCTCAAAATACGGTTTTGCAGACATAACCTTGTCCATAATGTTGCGATTCCATTGTTGAAAGTATGCGTAAGTGTTTTCGTCAATACAAATTAGATTCATAAGGTTGGATTCAACATCCTTTCAATCTTACTCTTCATCACTTATAGAGAATCTCATAAAAATCTTCAGTATAGATACCGTCAGCTTTATCCTGCTCTTCGTACTTTTTAAGTGCATGGCTTGCATCTTCGTGAGTGTCGAAAGAGTCAATTAACTCTTTTGTTCCTTTGTAAGCAACCCAATATCTTGGCGGATTTTCACTCAGAATAATAACCAACACTTGAGCATTTTTGTCGCCATACCACTCATCAAAATCTGTGGTAACACAACTATTTGCATTGATGGTCATATCATAATCTTCTTCGTCCATAAGACTCTCATACACGACTTTTTCATTTTCGTTGTACTGGTCATTCTCTATATCGTCAGGGGTATAAATGAAATCATTGTGAATGTTGTGTACTGAACTGTTAAATCTGTAGATTTCGCAGTCAACATATTGTCCTTTGTAATGTTCTTTAACTTCTTTGATTGTCATAATGTTTTCTCCTTTTTGTTGTTTCTTTGTTTTTTGCAATTAATAATAATTTATCAATGATTAAATTTTCAATCCAACGAGATAGTACCTTTTTTCCACTCTCCAAACTTTCAATTGTCTGCTGTCTCATTCCAAAAATTTCAGACATTTCTTCTTGTGTTAATTCCGCACACAAGCGAGCTTCCTTTATCGTCATGCGTTTAGGAGGTTCAAAAATCTCATCAATAGATACAGGAAGATTAAATTTTAAAAGAGTTGAAACTTTATACGCTGAATCTAACAAAGGTATTTTCTTATGATGATAATAACAAAATGCAGTTGAATGAGAAATACCATATTTTTTCTCAACCTGCATATAAGTCTCGTTAAGTGCATCAAATGCCTGACGAAAAGCAAAATAAAATTTATGTTCAATATCTTTTTGGAATTGAACTCTTTCATCAACACTGACAAAGCGTCTACCGTGTAACACTGCCAAAATTACTATCGCCATACTATAAGACATTTTTTTATTATTACTACTTTCTACGAAATAAAACCCCATTGTTGAGGGATAGTATTGACTTCTCTTGGCTATCTCGTAATAAGTTAAGTATTGTTCTTTTATTTTTGTTTTGCAATACTGAACAAAAATATCACTCACGAGCAATTTATTATTTTCTTTGTTCATATAATCACCACACTGTCTTGTTTTAGAAAACAAGGATTTTATTTATTGTGTTTATCATACCAAGCGGATGTGTTGGTCAAATAAAGCACAAAATCTTCATCTTTGTATAAGTCTGATAAAGTATCTTCATACTCTTTGTCATCGCACCAATAAATCCGCCAGTATACACATTCTGGAAAATCCTCGGAAAATTTATTTGGACAATCTTCATACAACCAATAGAAATTACAGGAATTTAATTCGTAGGCTAAAACAAAATATCCAGAACCATCTTGCAATGTATAAGTTCCTTCGTCCCAATAATAGTCGTTATTATATAACTCATATGTAGGTCGCTCATAAGAAGCCTTAACACTGCTCATAACATTGAGCATAGTCTTATAGTCTGACACTACTTCAATAATGTTTGATGCTACACATTTGTCAGTACACAACTGATACGAACTGTGTGTTTGAGCAACAACATCATTGGTTCTAAATCTAATATATAAATGTTCGTTATCTTGATTCATTTCTTCAAACGCTTCATTGAAGAATTTATTCCGCCACACTTTATCAGTTGCCGCTTTATAGTAGTTGATGATGTAATAATCAACAAACTGCATTGAAGTAATATCCTTGACAGCAATGATTTCAGAGCTTGGTAATACTTCAAAATTAGAATTACAAATTAACCCACTATCATCAAGTTGCAACCGTATTGCCTCATAGTTTTTGTCATATCTTTTCATAAATATCCCCCACTATATTAGTTAATAATAGTATCTGCCTTTATTTCTTCAACCCTCTTCAAAATTTGCTGCCACACCTTTTCGCCGTAGATATTTTCCAACAAGGGGCGTGTGTGAAATAACGAAATTATCACATATACACCCCAAGCATTAGCATCAACTTCCTCAAATTGCATTGCATAGGATGTTAGATTATTTTCTTGTGATGGATTGTAGTTATCTACATTAAACTGTCCGTTTTTTACCTGCCACAAATGTCTCAGCTCATGTGATAATACCCACCATATTTCCACAGGGCTTTCCCATATGGTGTCAATATTAATAGCGATTACATTCTTATCAGGATTAATACCTGCTTTCGTGGTTGGTGTGGCGAATTTATCTGACGGTTCATATTTAACTGTAGGCTGCTCTAAGTTAAGTATCTTACAATTAAATACAATAACGGAATCAATAACTTTAACATATTTTTTCATTTTAATTCCGCCTTTCTTTTTTTATGTCTTTTTGCATTCAACTCTTCAAAATACCGTTTTCTTTCTGGGGATAACTCTTTTTTGAAATGTTGTTTTGTTAATTCTTTAGCCTTTTTAAGAGCTATTTCGTTTTGTGCGAAATATTCTAACCGTCGAAAATCTTTCTGATTGCAATAAATTTTCATCGTTTCATCATAGATTTTCACTGTGTACCAATGGTCATTATATGTGATATTAAGGTTTTCTTTAATAAGCCTTAAAGCAGTTTTATTTCTGAAACTGTAATACCCTTTGTCATCGGCATAACAATTTTCGATGACTTTTATGATTTTATCTTTCATTGTTTTTTTCTTTTCCTGAATTAATAATAAATAATATTGGCGATTTTTCTTTTAACTGTGAATTTCGATGTGCTCAAAACTTCGTATCCGTCTTTAACGCTATTGAATCCTTCTTCAAAGTCGTCAATCACATTATTCAATTCGTTTTCTGTACGGTAGTCGAGTTTTGAGAAGTCATTAACGAGTTCGCCGTCAATGAAAATCTGTCTGGGCTCTTCTGCAAGAACCTCATATTCTCCAACAAACTCACCGTTGTTGTTTCTGATGTTTCTTGTGATTTTGTTTGTGTTTGTCATTTTAATTTCTCCTTTATTTTGGTTATTTAAGTCTGATGTCAAATGACAGAGAATAGAATTCATTTGGAATGTCCATTTTGAATATATCCTCATCGTCAATGTTGCCTGCATCGTCAACAGAATGCAATTCTTGTTCGATGGCAAACATCGGAGCAGAGAATGTGATTTCTTCCCCAATTGTATCACCGAGGCAGTCCTGTTTCACATATTCTATGTTATGGATTCTGTACTTGCCTTCTTTCAGTTGGCTCTCAACGAAAGCGACTGCATCTTCTTTTGTGTCGAAAATTTTGTAGGGACAATCGTAATTGGAAGGATTACAATTGTTGTTTTCCGAGTCTGTGAAGAAGTGTTCAGCCATCTTTTTGCCATCAAAGTGATACAATTCATTACACTCTTCAATCTCATCGTTGTAGAGTAAGATTTTATCGCACATTGCCTCGTTGCAATACACAATAAACTGCTCCTTGTAGAGGAATAATCTGCAAGTTGGGTTTTCTTTCTCAAGGTTGTTTTTGACTTCGACTGCATCATCATAAGTAAGGCATTTGTTGTCGAAAACATATTCTGTATCTGTTGCGATTCTGTACATAGTGTTTTCTCCTTTTGCTTTTTTAAGTTGTGTGTCTGTCGGAGTTGTGACCGTCTGCACTCCCCACCCTTTCAGGTGGTCACTCTGCGATTAAGCAATAATTTCAACGCCTCTTACATCAGAAAAAGTTACATTCGGATTTTCTATCCCTAATACATATTCACCACTGTCATCAGGTATCAATATTACTTCTGCAAGTCCGATACACTCAAGGTTTGAAAAGTCAATATTCTCTGTTCCATATTCTTCTTCGCAAAAATCAGATATCAACCGTTTTGCATCCTCAATTGTATATTTTCTCATTTTGTATTCTCCTTTATTATATCGTAATATCAACAATAAATCAAGTAAAACTTGCTAATATTTTATCATTTTCCACAATGTTAAGCCAATCTATCGGTTCTTTGGTTCTCCTGTCTGTGAGTAAATCTTTTCTCAGTAAGGGTAATAATGTATTTAGATGAGTCTTGGCTTCGATATATGTTCCAAACGATCCGTAGGGTACATATGTGTCAGCATCTTTATTATAGCCTTCAACGCTAAATATGCTCTCTATCTTGTTCACTTTACACACTCCTTTTTCTTTATCGGTATTAAAATACCCTCACCCCTATCCGAAGAGAAATATATTGGACTTGTCCCCCATTTATCTTCATTAACTTTAGCTGTCAAATTCTGCCAACCTAAAGCCCTATAAATAAGCAACATATATTCAGAATTTACCATAGGCAATCCTTCACCAAAATCGTAAACAATAGATTCATGTCCTCTACCTTTATATCTTTGAGGTTCATCATCTTTGGCGTTCTGTATGTAATCCTTTAAGTATTCCAAACTTAACAAATCTAACTGTTCAGTGCTTTGACAAGCTGACAAGAACAAACTATCAACATTGCCAAACGGAATGTTTGCCTCTGGAACAGGTAAATGTTCATTTAATCTTATCGCAATACAGTCTGATATAATAATCTGGCGACCTTGCTTGTCATAGAAACAACCTGCATAGTCTTTTCTCGCTTTTGGCGTTAGTTTAATAATCTTGTTGATTGCACTTGTAGCACTTCTTAATTCTGTTTTATTCATCATATGATTTCCTCCAATCCACAAAACCGCATTTATACCCCAAACCGTATAAGAATGACATATATGCAATATCTACAACCGCCTCAAAATGTTTTGAGTGTTCGGTTATTTTATGACAACATAATAATTTATTTATTACTTCTATGAAAGATAGTTTTTCTGTTTCTGATAGTCTACCCCATGTCCAAGATTGTATATAAACATTATTAAATAAATCAGTTTTGGTTATATCCATTTCTTGCATCTCCTTAAAATATCGGTTTTATTTTTAGTCGTCATCTTCTGTATATTCATTGTCTAACCATTCATTAAAGCAAGGATAAATCATTCCACCTTCAAATCCTGTATCTTCAAACAAATCTAATGCATCCCAAATATCAGGACTTGGTTTATCGTAAAGACAACCTTTAAACACTGGCTCTTTGGCTTGTAACTCCTCATAACAAGCGTTAATTTTACTTACAAAATCTATTAGAGAATAACCATGCTCTATCATCCATTTTAACTTAAATGTCTCATATCTCTTTCTGTCTCGCTCTTCCTTAGTTATAATTGTACCGTTTTTCAAATAAAACACTATGATTTCTTCGTTGTTTTTGATAACCTTAAATCTATTTGTACCCATCCATATAACCTTTGAAGTCGAAATTTCATAAAAATCTGCAATCTTTTGCCAACACTTGGAAACTTCGTCGATTAGTGCTTGTATTTTCTCATCCTTAGTCATTCTTTATACATCCTTTCCTTGTTATCTTCTGTCCAATCGCTTTCCCAATCTTCGTCTATAAAAGAATCCCAATCATTATATTCTGTTTCAAGTTCTGGATAAAGTTTAATATAATTAACAACTTCTGTAATTAACATTTCTAAATGCTCTTCATAATCACAATCAGAGTCTTTCATTTTATCAATTATTTTCTTAACTTTTGCACCAGCCATTGCCCACAGATAATGAGCAGGTTTATTACAAGTTTCTTTTCCGTACCCTTCGTTAATCATATCTCCGTCATTATAATATCTATAATAAATGCGTGCAGTAGCCCTTAATAGTTCCCCAGCAACAGTATATGCTTTACCCACTTGTGGCACATATTTAATATAAAGTTCATTAAATGTTGCTTTATCTCTGTGTGACATATTTAATCCTCCTTGTTTTCGTCAATGTACTTACATACATCTAAATAAATATCGTAAATTTTATTTTGACACCATTCCATCTCTTCATATACATCTTTCATATCATAAGGTGCTCCATTGCTTCCGTGCCCATCTGAATCTAACCAAAGATATGTTTCATAAGATACATCAAAATTATCGTAATAATCATAAATATTATTACAGAAACATTCAATGTTATTTCCTTTCTCAATTAATAAATTACAGTCCTGTCCTTTAGGTGAGAAAAAAGATAACTCCACATAAGCACTTTTGTCATCTTCAGATATTTCTATATCATCGCTTATAAGAATATCAATTAACTTATCTGGTAATTTATACATACTTTATTCCTCCTTGTTATGCACACTTCAGCCACATTTATAAAGATTGCTTCTGTTTTTTTATTAGCTCTATACTTTTTGCCGTCATACCATTTATATAACATTTTTGCACCTCATTTATGAATATAACTATTAAACAATCTTAAAAGTAATTACTTACAGATACACTTTACGCAACTCCATATCTGATAATCCGATTGTTCCATCAAGAAGATTGTATAACATATTATATTGCTCATTCTCATTCGTAGCATTGTTTGAAACGAAATCAAGAATATTACTAATCAGTCGATAACTCTCGCCAGTTATATTGAAGTTTTCTTCAATGTATAACAAAAACTCTGATTTATTCATTTATATTTCTCCTTAAAAGTGCCGTTTTAATCTTCTCTGAATATATATTCAAGTTCTTCATATCCAACCGGAATATCATCTTCAACGGATATTGTACACCAAGCCCAACCGCCAACTTGATCTTTATTGATGCCATAATAATCTCCACCACCTAAACCGTTGCCTACGGCTGTCAATAATGGCAATGGATGTAAAATCCAATCATTATTATTACATCTTGCTTTATACTTGTCACAATCGAGATATGCTCCTATCGTGTGATTAACAAGATACTTACCGTCAAGATACATTTCATCCTGATGTATGCTGTGTTTTTCAACCTCATCTCCCCAAGCAAACTCAAAGAGTATCGGATTGATTTCTTCTGCACATTCCGTTTCAGAATAATCACCTATCCACGCCACTTGACATGGATTTTTATATAACAATTTTGTAATTGAAGAAACGAATGGGTTATACCACCACGAATGCTCTGTCAATTTTGCCATTGTGTACTTGCCGTCAACTTCTCTGTTGTATGTGGTTATTGTATTCTTATTCTTAATTACAACATTATAATACTGTCCCATAATTAAACCTCCTGTACATCTACAATTGTTTCCAGCACTTTATACAATACTCTGTATCCTTCTGGATTATATGGATTTTTAGCTGTTGCCAATAATCCGAGCAAACCTTCTTTACAGCCATTTATAACTTCTGTTGTAGGATTATCATATGCTAAATTACATAGTGCTTCAGCTATTTCTTCAGGATAGAATTCTGTTAAATCCATAATTCAGCCTCCCTACATATTTTCTTTATAGTTGATACACCATGCTCTTGAACAAGATTCCAAAGCACATCTAACCCTTGTACATCTATATGCAAAATTTCTGTCGAATCCACAACACCTTGCAGCCAAGTTTGTGCTGTTTCATCTGCAATATTCATAAATTTTCCATATATCTTTTTGCCAGTATCGGATTCTAAAAGAACAGATAAATCTTTAAAGTAATGTGCGTCAAAAAACATAATTAAACCTCCTTCAGTTCTTCCTCTAACTCGGCAATGTTTTCTTTAATTTCTGCAATATCATTGATTAAAGAATTGTGATCGTCTTTGTAAGATTCTATCCAAATTCTCTCACGCTCGATTTCTGAAAGATCTTCACAATCGGTGTTATAATCTTCTTCTAAATCTTTTAAGTCATCTTCTAAATCAACAAGCTCTGATTTAGCTTCTTCGATTTCAGATTCAATCTCCGATTCTGTTCGTAGACCCACCCATTCATAAACCGTTTCTGAGTCAAACCACAATAAATCATTTAACTCTGTTTCATCAATTCCTTCAGGGTAGTTTTCTTCAAGAATACTTTCCAATTCCTCACACTTGCCTTCACGGCGTATTCTGTCAAGAGTATTAACTGCTCCGCTCCAAGCTTCAAATGTATTTAAGTCCAATTCACTATATATTCTCATTTTTTAACACTCCTCTTCGTGCCAATGTAATCCTCTTGCTTCATAAAGAGGTATCCAGTGTGCTTCGTAAAAATCATATCCTGCTCCATCAATGCCAAAGAAATACCCGAACTCTCCTGAGTAAAAAATTCTGAAACCACATTCTGACATTAATTTAATGCCGTCATAGTCTGACAACCATTCATCATCCAGACTATTGCCAAACGACCACATCGTTCCCCACATCGGCAATAAGTCATACCTTTCAACCTCAAAATCAGAAATACTTAAAGTGATTTCTGTTCCATCATCAAGGTTAATTGTATAATCATTATTATCAATATCGACTACCTCTCCATATGTTTCCGAATCAAAGCAATACACTCTATCGCATACACGAGGCGTTGTAACCTCCTGCCAGTCATCAATATCTATTGACATAAGTTTTGCAATAATACCACTGTCAATAGCATTAAATTCTCTTACCCATTCATAAGCTGCATCTGATTTTGTGATTATTTTCCGTAACATTATAATTCCTCCTTAAACTGTTCTTTTAATTCGTCAACAACTACATTTATCGTATTCCTGAGTAAATAGCATCTAATCACTACATCAATTTCTTCAAAATCAAGAGTATCACCATATATGTAACTGCTCAAACTATCTTCAAAATTATCAAGAGCTTCAGAAAATAAATCCCAATTATTATTAACATTTTCTTCAGCTTTTACTCTGATGGTCAAGGATTTTCCGTCATATTCAATTAACTTTGCTGGAGGAAAATCCAAACTGCTGGTCAATCCATCGGCGGTTTCAAGCATAATTTCTACGGTATTTACAGATTGAATCGCTCTGATTCCTCTGCATCTTTCCGGGATTTCTTCTCCTGTTTTTCCAAAGCGTTCCACCATTTCAAGTTTGATTTTTCCGCTTGCTACATCTCGTTTAAAATCTGCAAGTGTTTTCATTTTGTTTTCTCCTTTACTTACTGTAAATTAGTTTGTCGGCTATATCAAGCCATTCAAAATTTATATTTAATTTTCCGTCACAAACATCCCATTGTTGTAACTCGCTGTTAAGTATTGCAGCTAAATCCGATTCCGGATTTTCGTCAACATTTTCAATTAAAGTATCAATTTTTCCATCGTAAAAATTTCCTTGTTCCTCATAGTTATAAAGTACAATATTTTCCGTTGTTGTATCTGTTGCCATTTCTAAAAATTCTCTGATTGTCACTCTATTATTCCTCCTTATTTATTTTTCAGGTTTATGCCCAACACAGCAGTTTATTCAACGGCTATAATAAAATCTTCACGATTCCATTTGAAATATTTGCAATAATAATCAATAATTGCATTAGCACTTTTAAAGTCATAACATTTTTGTATTGCTCTTGCGTCACGGATTCTTGCGTGATAATTTTCCTCAGATGTTACGCAATACCCTAAAATGTTTTTGTATATAACATATTTCATAATTTTCACCTCTTTTTTAATATTATTTTGAGTTTTCACCCTATAACATAACTTCATCTGTAAGATTATTTAATATACCCAATAATGCACAATAAGTGCATCCGTTTTTGTTGTACAAGTCTGTTGTAAATATTTCTGTATAATTTTCGCTCTGTATAGCTTGCAACATCTGTTTCAAAAATAACTTATTAAAATAACGGATGTTACTACACTCTGATTGTAACTCTGTTTTAACTGTTTTATATAATTGCTCAAATTTTTTTGTTGTCATAATATTTCAGCCTCCGATCATTACAAGAAGTTTACAACAATAATAAAAGCTCAAATAAGCAGTAGCAAAAACAACAATAGCAATTGCAAGAAATAAACTTATTTCAAGTGTTACGGCTCTGTTATGTTGTTTTTTTCGGTTTACTATGTATTTCGTGGGCGTTTTCATTGTGTTTTTCCTCCCTCTTTTAAGCAATAAAAGCATTAAAAAAAGAAGCTAACTTGTGTGTTAGCTTCTTTACAATTTAGATTATTCAATTATTTATTATTCGGCTTCAGTTTTTGTTTTTGAAGGCTTTTCAACTTCTTTTTTCGGTTTATTTTCCTTTTCGGGTTTTATAGTTTTCGCACAACTATTTTTGCTCTTAATAACAAACTGTTCGTCATTGATTTTTGATTTTACAAGATTGAATAAATGTTTTTCCATCTTTTTCTCACCTGCAAAAGTGATAAGCCTTTTATTTTCGGCACATTTTGCGCAACTATCAATAATGTAGTGAATATCTTTTTTGCTGACAAGTAAATCAAAATCCGGAAGCATTAACTTTAAAAGCTCAGCAAGTGCCTTTTGAATAGTGTTGATTGAAACCGAAGAAGGGCGGAACACTGCGAAATCAGAGTCAGTATTAGTATTTGGCACATTTTCAAATTTTTGAATTGTTTTTGCTTCCTGCTGATTTTTTGCAAATCGGAAACAAAGAATATTGAAAAGTGTTAAAGCAAAATCATATTTTGGATCAGTTAAGTTTTTATATTTTGCTTTAATAGCTGCAAAATCAATAAATTTTGACTTTTCATTGAAATTAAAATCTTTGTCAATTTTAATAAAGCCGTTCATAAATTCATTTTTACAAATAAATTCAATTAGGTTTTTGCGGTCATTTTTAAACCGTGAAACAATTTCGTTGATTTTAAAATCAGAATAATAATTGTTGAAATCATTGCAGAAGTCAACATTTTCATTGAACAAGTCAAAATCATTGTTTTTTCTTGCGTATGTAAAATTATTTTTGAGTGCTTCTTTAATGCCTGTAAACTCTTCTTGTATATGTTCCTGCTGTAAATTTGTTTTTTTATCAAATTCACAAAATGGATTTGCTGAATAAGTTAAAATGTTTTCGGTTGTTGTTTCGGCTGCTGCTGTTGTTGTGTTAGTTTTTTTCATTGTGTATTCCTCCTAAAAAATGAATAATAAAATATATTTGCTATTGTTTTTTTCAAAACAGTATAATTCACCTGCGGAATTTAATACCATTTCTAAAAACAAAATGAATACAAAAATGTAAAAGTATGATAGATTTAAAATCTTTTAAAAATTCAATTTCATGAAGTTTTTTTATTTGAGCTTCAAAAAATTCATTTTACAGCCCGAAAAAGATTTTTTTTATCTATATTTGTCAAAGATCAAAAAATAACTCAAGCACATTAAAATGTTAATGGATGAAATTATTTTTTTTATTTAATGGGGTAGGGCTGATAGGCTCAACCCTCCAGAAGCCTTTTAATTGTTTTTTTAATTTGGTAAACGGTAAATCTCAGAATCGTTATTAAAAGTTACTATTATTTCGTATGGATTTGCGCCGTAATCAATATATAAAGATTTTAAAATGATTGTTTTTTGTACAAACAATGCAATAATTAAAATTGCGATGTTTGCAATAATTGCGATTATTATTTTTTTTGTTTTTGTCATTTTGAAAAAACTCCTTTTTTAATTAATTTTTTGATTGACTTTTTATAGTAAAAATTGTAAAATAAATTGTAACGATTTATACTATAAATTTAAAATGCCTTTATCTTTTTTACAATTAAATTATACAACAAGTTTGTGCATTTTTCAAGTGGTATTTCACACAATGATGCAATAAGTTTGTATATGTTTTTTGTACAATATGTATAATAAAAGTGAGGTTGAATTATGATAATATTTGATAATAATAGCAATAAAAAACAATTAAAGACTACAGAAGCACAAAGAAGGGCGAACAAGAAATATAATAAGAATACTTATAAAAATAAAACTGTTTATATAAAATTAACCGATGTAGATAAAATTGAAGGATTTTTACAAGAGCACAATATGTCAGCTACACAATATTTTTATCAGAAGTTAAGAGAAGATAATGTAGATGTATAATTGATAATGAGATATTATTACTAAGTGGATAGGTTTATAAATTGTATAATCGTTAAGGTGGGTGAAGTGTTGTTGAGGTAGGAGCAGGAAGCAGGCAGAAAAAAAGCACAAAAGTGCTTTAACAAATTAAAGTGTTATAAAAAATATAAGTATTTATTTTTTTAAAGTGCATTTGTATATATTTATGAATAATATAATTATATAATCAATGGATACGTGAAGTTCTTTAATGCTTTAATGTGATAAAGTGTTATAATAAATATAATTGTTTTTTTCTTCCGCTCCCGCTCCTTGAAAATAGCTTAAAAAGCAATTTTCTAACTGTCCGCATTTTGATGTTTTACGGACAATTAACAAGTTTTTTTAATGTTAATGTAGTAATTTGAAATAAATCGTTGAAACATAAAAAAACACAATTTTTTTATGTTTTCAGAATTAAAGAAAATGAAAAACCTCCGATATTATCTACCTTTTTTTGATTTTCTTAAAGTTTAAAGTATAATGCAAAAAGCAAAAAAATACAATAATTTATAATTCAAGTTGCATAACGCTAACGCTTTATGCCGTACACTAAACAGCTATATATGGGGGGGGGAGTTTACATTCCCTAAACGGTTTTCATCTCCAATAAGGGGCATAGTACACTCATCCAAATATTCGCCACCAAAAATCCAATTATGAATTTCCCCACCTTCCCTACCTCTAAAATCCACCTATTTTTTACTCTTATATTTTTGACCACTTTTTTCCAACCAATTTAAAAATTATTAATATCTTCTAAATTCCTTAAATACCGCATATTTAAGCCATTTTCACTTATTAAACCTACACAATATTATTTTCATATTTAGTCCCCTTAAACTTCCTTAAAACCTCATTGCTAAGCCATTTTCACGAATTTAACATAGAATTAATAAAAAAACGCAATTTTACAAATTATAGTATTTTCAATGATACAATTAATATATTCTTTAGTTTTTAAGCCATTTTTTAAATAATTTACGCTTTCAATAATTTCATAACCTTAATAGATTCAATATTCAAGTTCATTCCAATTCATTTTCTTAAAATACCGTATATCTAAATACAAAAAATACTTTATTTTTTTCAACTGCTATTTCTGTAACTATATACAACTTTTAACTTATTACTCTTATTTCCCATTATTGCTTAATAATCATATTAAAAACCAATTTCAATTCTTAGTTTAACCACTCATTTTTGTATGAAGTGGTCTTTTTTTATTTCCTAAAGATCTAATCAAACAATCACACTAACGCTACAGCAAAATTAAAAAAATTATTCTGTCAGACAACAAATTGAAAATAAGAGACGAGTAAACTCGGATGTTATTTTCTGTTTGTTGTTGTAAACAGTTGTTGATTGTTTTACCTTCAGGTGAAACAAGAAATGACTGTTTACCTTTATTGGCTTGGCAACAATTATGTGATAAGAAATTTATTTGTTACAATTCACAATAATAAGTATCTCTTATGCTTCTCATAGTCTCTATACGCTCTCAGATGGCAATAAGCTCTCTTTTATGTGAAAGCACCCTAATACACCAATAACTTTGCTTACAATCAATTTCTAAGCCTTTTAGAGCATATTCTGTTTTATTTAATTCTTTAATAATTACTTTTAAAAAATACAACATATCTCTATTTTGTTCTATTTTGCCCTGTATTCGATTTTTTGTTGTAGTAATGTAATTATACTATTTTTGCATTTCGACTTAATACAAGCCAATTTTCGCAAGAATAGAATAAGTTTTGAACGCAAATGCTTATTACACATTGATTTAAGATTAATTTAATAATATTTTTTACTTTTTTTGCTGAAACTATTGCAATTTTAAAATTATCTGTTATAATATATCTTAGACATATCAGTTACAAGTGACGGTTAAAATTATTTGTATTTACATGTTCAGGATTAAATAAGCGTTAGCGTTTTAATCCGTTTAAGGTTTAGTTATCGCTAAGCGTCAGCTTAGTGAGAAATAAACCGCAATCAGCCCCCGTAGCGTTAGCTACGGCACAAAAGAATGAATATATCTAACTAATAAGTTTTCTTATTGGTTTGTTTCTTTTTATTCGTATTCACCGTCATTTGTAATCTATGCTTTATTTGACTATTTATTTTATTCTTTTGTTTCTTATTTCTTATTTTCTTAATTTTATTTTGAATTTAAAGAAAGAACCAAAGAAAAGAATTACTTATTACCCCTTTAGGGGTAATAAGTAATTCTAATAATATTAAATTTCTTATATTTATTTCTTATATTATTTATATTATTAAATATATATTATATTATAAATTTATATTATAAATAACAAAAAGGTGTGAGTAAAAAACGAACACCGTATTAATGAACTTTTATTTATAAAAGGTTGTGTGCAAAAAATAGTCGAAAAGTGGTTACAATTTTGTAACAAGAAAGGATGACTGAATGGCATATACATATAAAAATGAGTTTGTCAATTTTAAGTTACTTGTAAATCAATCAGTTGCTTCTAACATGACAATACCAAAAAACATCATTGATGAATTATTCAAAAATAAAAATGAAAAAGTTTGGTTTGCGTATTATGTTATGAGAGGGCTTGGGCGGTTAATTATGTATTCACAAGCAATACATAGTTGGAAACAAGATAAATTTCAGGCAAGCAATCAAAAAAATGGTAATAAGATTATTGCCGATTATTTTAATAACATAAGACTTATTGAAATCAAACGCAGTTTCACTGACTTGACCAAAGACATATTTGAGAATTTTTCATTTTATGTAATTTTTGAAACTTTATTTCCTTTTGTAGATAGAAAGTTTTATAAGTCACTTGAGCAAATCTTTTTTGATGGATTGGAATATTTTATTAAACAAGGTAAGATTGTACGAATTTGTAATCGTAGAATTGGTTATCCGTATTATCGGACTATGTATTGGAACATCACTGTTGATATAAAGCCAATTTACATTACAGATGAGTTTGCAGATGAATTAACAGTTGAGACACTTAACTTGCCTAATGATATTTTAAACACTTCTTACTCATTTAAATCTGAATGGTTAAGTCAATGTTTTAAGATTAACGGAGCGAATCCAATGAAGGCATTAAGGATGTCAAGAGTTTTGTGCTTTATAATAAATAAAAGAATTAAACGATATCATAAAAAAATTGCATATCTATCATTTAGGACATTGAGCAACCTTACAGGATTTTGTGAACGAAGTATTAAAAATTATGTAAAAGAATTACGAGATAATAATTTACTCTATTATGACAACTATATTTTAATTGCGAATCCTCTGAAGCAGGTGTGTAAGTATAGCAAAAATTTTTATTGTCTGCCTGAAGATAAAGACTATTTAGAGAAAATAGTTGAAAAATATAGAATTAAAAAAATTGAAGCAGAACAAAATACAAAAGTGAAACAACCAATAAATGAAATGATAGAAAATTTTGAATGAGTCTTTTAATACATTATTTGGTATTTAGTGCAATTTACTTTAACGCTTTAGTGTGTTAAAGGATTTTATGAAAGGTTGTGGTATATTCAATTATATTTATTTAAATGAAGTTAGTTAGACACCTTTTTCAATCTTAACTAATGGGTAGTTCAACTATTGAGACATTAAAAACAATTTAGAATGGTCAGAAAGGATTGATTGATAAATGATTATGAAAGGAAAAGTAAAGTTACGAAAAATTTCAATTGCATATGGCACGATGTTTGCGAGGATAATTGTATGAATTGTGAATTTGGTGCGAATATAGAAGTTTTGGCTGAAAGAGAATATCGAGAAAGTCTAAACGAGAGACAGGAATATTACCTTGACATTATTGCAGATTTTAATGACTAATAAAATTTAGTTTCAAAAAATAATGTAATGAGATAAGATCTACATAACAACAGAAAGGAATGTATAGCATTGAATAATTTAGAAAACAAACAGAATGATTGCCGTAATTATGAAACAGAATCATTTTTAATTGGTGTTGATGGTTCATTTAAAATACATACTGAACCTCCTACATCAAGTGCAATTGAAACAATGTTTGAAATAATGCGTACTGAGGATAAAAAAATCGTTTATAACATAGAGAGACTGTTATACTTTAATTCGGAACAAGAAGAAGCTATATTTTGGAAGAAATGTATTGATAGTTTGATTAATTATGTCGGTAAAGGATTAAACTATAATTTTAAAAGAATCCCTATTATGCCATTTGCCTATTCACAGAATGTGTGTTATGTGATTAACCGATTATTAAAAATCGTAATAGACAACGATAATATGCAAAATCAAACTTTTGATACTGTAGCATCTTTAGCAAATTGTTGCTTAACTATTTTGCAAGATAAACGATATGATACCATTGAAGATTTGATTAATGAGGTATCAATCTGTGTTCTCGTGATGTTAATTTCAACTAATCTTGATTTAACTAATCTTGATTTGTAAAATATAAATATTTAAAATTCAATAATAGTATTGACAGGAGTGTGATATTTAATTAATTACAATAGGGGTGTTACAGCATAGCTAAGTCAACAAGTATGGCTCAAAGCAAAACTGTAAATATACCGTTATTGGACGGTAAAGATGTGTATATTGCAAATCATTATATTAACAATAGTTTGAACGGATATACACTTAGAGACAAATTTGGTGACTTAAATATAAAGAAATTTGTCGCCACAATGGATTATAGTTTAGACTTAATTAAATTAAATGATGTTTACAAAGAAGTTTATCGAAATAGAAATTTTTATGAATATGTTGGCAAAAATAAGAAATATACAAGGCATGTTATAAATGTTACTTTTAAGTATAGCAATAAACTTTACAATCGGGCTGGTTCAGGTTTGTATATTAAATTCGGTTACTCCCCTACCGAAGTTACATTAGAAAATAATACTTGCATTAAAGATGGAACTTTAATAGCTATTCGAGTATTGCCAGATGGTAAAGAAAAAAATATTACAGAAGATTATCTTGTGAAGTCTCCTCTTTCACAAGAAATCTTAGGTGAATATTTTTTTTACGATAAAGAATTATCTGTTTATAGAGCTAAAGATAATATTGAGACATTAACCTCGATTTCTGACATTAGAACTGATTTATATGAAAATGGTTTTGTTTGTGACGGAATTAAGTATGTACGATTTAAGCGCAGTAGTGGTAGCAGTCGTGTAGGTAAATGCCTATTTATTGATGAAAAATTATACAAAAAGATGCATAAATGGGAAATGTGTGGATTAAATGTAAAGAATGGTGTTAAATGTGATTTGGCGAGTCTTGAGCCTTATATAGCATTAACTCTTTCTTCTATCATAGATACAATAACCATTGAACCAAATGAAATTCTTGTCATCCCCGATTATGAAAGCAAATTTACAACAACTTGCGTTGCTACAGAGCTTGATAAGGATAATAGACTTGTTTCGTCAGCAAAACAAGTTGATATGTCAAATAGCATTTGGGATGGACAGTCCTTATTAGATGTTAGTAAGTTTGAGGACTACAAAAATTATGGTATGTTGTTATTGCGTACACGCTTTTTTAAATCTGCTTGTTTTAATACTAATATTCAGCAGTGGTTTACTGATAATGGAATCACTGACATATCGCAATTAAATGGATATACTCAAGCTACAAAATTGTCTGATATTAAATTAATTACTACTCCAAGCAGTATTAAATATTTAAAATTTGGTTCTTTAGAAGATTGGCTATGGACAATTGAACCACAATTTGGTGTTGTGAAACACGAAAAGCCTACTCATTATTTTGATGGTAGAATGGTTCAAACACATTATCAATTGCTTAATACTTTGCAATTAACGAAAGATGAAGTAGAGAAATTTATTCAACCTACAATTGACTATATTATGAAATTGAAAACAGACAGTGCTGTATTTAGACATCACATTAAATATTCAATTCCTGAATATACAAATGCCGAATCTCAACAATTGGCGAATAAAAATGATATTGTATATTACTTACTTGGACTAAATAATAAATTTAGTCAAACTAAAATGTACAAAGACTTTTGTAATGAAACCGTCAAGGCATTTGTAAAAAATTGTCGTAAGGGACATATCTTCGTACATGGTAATTATTCAACACTGTTTGGCAACCCTATCGAAATGCTACAAAGTTGCATTGGACAATTTAATGGAGAACCTAAAATTAAAGCAGGTACAGTACATTGTACGATGTTTAATAACGGTGATAAGTTAATAGGAAGTCGTTCTCCTCATGTTACAATGGGAAATATTTTATGTTGTCAAAATGTAATATATGAGGACATTAATAAATATTTTAATTTAAGTAATGAGATAGTATGTGTCAATAGTATTCGTGATAATTTATTAGAGAGATTAAGTGGTTCAGATTTTGATTCTGACACTGTTTTGTTGACAGATAATAAAATATTATATCAAGCTGCAATTCGTAATTATGATAATTTTCTTGTACCGACAAAATTAGTATCAAGTAAAAAATGTGAGCGTAGATATACGGCACGAGATAAAGCTGAACTTGACATTAAGACAGGAACAAATAAAATTGGAGAAATTATTAATTTATCTCAAGAATTAAATTCTAAGTTATGGGAATTAATTTATAACGGATATGATATACAATCAAATGAGGTACAATCACTTTATGCTGATATTGCACAATTAGATGTGATGAGCAATTTGGAGATTGATTCAGCTAAAAGAGAAAATCCGGCAAACAACTCTATGGAGCTTAAATTATTAAAAGCTAAATATGCTGTATATGATAATAAAGGCAGATATGTCCGACCGCTATTTTTTAAATATTTGGACAAGTATAAGGGGTACGACAATAATCGAAAACATTATCGGCTTTATAATACTACTATGGATTATGTCGAACTTGCTTTAAATAAAATACCTCGTGTAAGAAATAATGCTCCTCTTTTAAATTTATCAGATATTTTTAAATCATCTAATGTAATTGATGGACAAGTGTATTATGAACAAGTTGAGCGTATATTGTCCGCCATTCAAGATACTAAAGACGAAATTGGTCATTTGTGGTCAAAGTATAAGTCTAAAACTGGGAATGTTAATAAAGGTGAAGATACCTTCTCTTATGAGCAATGTTTAAAGATGACAGAAGAAACAAAAGAAGATTGTGTAGAATATATTAATTCACTTAAAATTTCTAAAAAAACAATGCGTTATCTTTTGTCTTTAATCGAAAAACCCACTCATAAAAATTATTCAGCATTATTTTTATCAGCAATATTTACTTATCACAATATAAATTTTGATGAATTAGTTGCCGATAGTCAAGAAAATATATTTCAAATTAAAGAATGTCCGATAGAATCAGAACAGTATGATATTAAGTTATATGACTTTAGTTACCGATATGTAAGTAATGTGAATACATAAAATAGCTCATTTTTTGCAAAAAACGGCAAAAAACTAAGTTTTTTAAATTGAAATCTTTAAAAAAGCCAGTATTTAAGCCATTTTTTATGATAATTAAAAGATGTATATGGTAAAGAGAGTGAATCTCCCCATCACTCTCTTTAAATATAATTTAGAAAGAGTGATTTATTTTTGTTCCCTATTACAAAGGAAGAAAGTATAAAAATCAGAAAAAAATATCCTGAAGCAGAAATTAGAAGAACTGTTAAGCAGAAAAGTAAGAGGCATAAATATTTTTGTCCAGAGATAAAAAAATATCTTGTATTAATCAAAGATACGAATGAGATAGCTTGTTCAATCTATACACGAAAGAGAAAATACTTTAATGCTTAATCCAAAATATCAGCAAAAACCTAATGAAAATTGGCGTGATTATGGAATTAGGTTGATTGGCATATTAATTGAACAGAGACCAGATGATTTAGAATGGCAGGATATAGTAGATGCTTTAAATTTAAATATACATAGAGATAGTTTGAGGAAAGCTCAAAACACGGCATTTGGCGGTTATGCTATTTACAAGTATATGTTAGATAAAATTGATAAACTTAGAGCAGAAAATCAAAATTGCACAACTGATGAAGATTATCTTGCAAGCATTAAAGAAGAACGAAGAAAACTTGAAAATGAAAAATATAAAATTCGTGATGAACGCAGTGAACTGAGACGATTACAAAGAGAAGAATCTCGTAGAGAAAGCTTTATTGATTTAATTAAACGAGTGTTAAGTGACAATATAGAACCTTTGCCCTATTCGGCTGCTAATTCAAATAAATGTGAATTGGCAGTTATGGATAAAGGGATTAAAGATGTAGATGAGTCTACTTTGATTATACCTATCACAGATGTACATACTGGTATAGTGTGTAAAAATTCTTGGAATAGTTACAGCTCTGAAGAACTGATATGTAGATTACATTCATATTATCAGCAAATATGTGCTATTCGTAAGAGACATAATGCTTATAATGCTGTTATTGTGCTTGGTGGAGATTTAATTAGTGGTATAATTCATAAAAATTTACGGATAGAGAATAATGAAAATGTTATTGAACAATTAAAATTAATTTCTATTTACTTGACAAATTTTGTTAAAGATTTATCAGAAGAATTTAAAGAAATTAAAATTTATTCTGTTAATGGAAATCATTCACGAATAATGGAGAATAAAGAAGAAGCACTAAAAGGTGAAGAGTTGGATGCGTTAATTCCGTTTTATATGAAGGCATCACTGCAAAATTTCCATAATGTACATATATTCACTGAAAATTCAACTGACGATACAATGGTTGCTTTTAAAATTTATGATAGATTATGGTACGCAGTACATGGAACATATGACAATCCGGCAAGTGTTGTTCAGAATTTGACAATGATGACAGGACTTAAACCTGATGGTGTTTTAATGGGGCATAAACATACTAATGCTCTTTTAAGTGTACATGATACTAAAGTTGTACAAAGTGGTTGTTTATCAGGTGTGGATAATTACGCAATTCAAAAAAGACTTGCAAACACATCCGAACAATTTATAGTAGTCAGTACACCTAATAGTACAATTGAATGTTTATATGATGTTCAATTAGCAGAACCTTCTGTACAAAAAGCGAAAGCAACAATTATAAATTCAACGAAAGAAAAGAACGAGCTATTATAACTCGTTCTTTTTTCTATTTTTTTTGTGTAACAAGTAAGGTGGTGATTGGATGCCTGTAAGAAGTAAAAAGATATGTCTACTTGACTATGATAAGTTAAGTAAAGTTAATTCTGAAACGCTTAAATTATACAAGAAATATGAAGCTGATATGGCTATTCGAGAATTGTCCAAAAAATCTATTGCAGTGTATTACAATGACCTTGTTAATTGGTGGATGTACATTTATGACTATCAGGATAATCGCTCAGTCAAAGAAATTAATGAAGATGACATTATTGAATTTATTTACTTTTGTAAGCAGAATGGTAATAACACTGAAAGAATAAAGCATAGAATGGCTTCAATTTCAGCTTTTTATAAATTTTTAAGAAAAAGAAAGTTAATTGTAGAAAACCCAATGGATTATGTTGACCGTCCAAAAAAAGGGCAAGCTGTTGTTAAGCAGACTTTTTTAACCGTTGAACAAGTAGATACAATGAGAAAAGTCTTAAAGCAGAAGATTGAAGATAGTAAAAATAAATCCTTGCGTTGTCAACATGACTCGATTATGTTGAGGGTGTATGCAGAATTTTCGCTTATTACAATGGCAAGAATAAATGCTATTGCTAATTTGCGTTGGGAACAAATTGATTTTGCTGAATGTGTCGCAAACGATGTTGTCGAAAAATTAGGTAAAATTGTAAGTTTATACTTTGACGAGAGCACTAAAGAGTATTTGATTGAATTACAGAATTTCAGAAAAGAAAACGGAATTAACGATAATGGATGGGTATTTTATTCTATGGCATCACAGACAGGCAATCACTTATCAACAACAGCCTTATCTGATATGTGCAAAGAAATCGGACAAATGATTAGTGTTCCTACCCTACATCCACACGATTTTCGTCATAGTGGTGCTACTTTGTACAAGAATGCAGGAATGTCTTTAGAAGAAGTCTCTCACTGTCTGCATCACGAAAGTACAGAG
>ENA-USUG01002899-USUG01002899.1-human-gut-metagenome-genome-assembly--contig:-NODE-2899-length-24783-cov-13.918117_pt1 | contig 24783 bp, 31 predicted proteins | sample MGYA00250059_ERZ773394 | MGnify/ENA primary metagenome ERZ773394 (study PRJEB29103, sample SAMN06111957) | human gut metagenome | biome: human gut; feature: ankylosing spondylitis patient; material... | reverse complement strand
TAGATGAAAATAACAATAAAATTAAACAAAACAAAAATAGGAAAGGAAAAGGTGAAAATTTAAACATAAACAATATTGAGTAATTTTGTTTAGATTTTTGCGACCAGAAAGTAATGATTAAAACACTTGAAAATACACCTGAGAAGAAAAAGAAAGGTGAAACAGTTTGGTTTATTGAACCATGGACAAAATGTATCTATGCGGGAATAATTGAAGAAATAAAGACAGATGGAACGAAAGAATATGCATGGATTCATGCACCACATTTCGGTAATACTTGTCGCATGTTATCTGATGCTTTTGTATTTGAAGAAGATGCAAGAGAATACAAGAGAAAAAAAGAAGAAAAAATGAAAAATGATTATAGAAATCAGATTCATTCAATTCAAGATCTTGTTAATTTCATGTTCGAACATACAGTCTCTTGTGCAGAAGAATACACAGATTGGACTGCGAGAGCAGTGGCAATTGAAAAAGCAAAAGAGTTTGGATTTACATTAAACGAAGAATAAGAAAACAAGACTGAAAGAGCAGAAGAAATATCTGCTCTTTTGTTATATTTAAAAAAAGGAAGAATAGAATGAAGAAACAATAGACAAAAGGAATTATGATAGAAAAAGGAGTGAAAAGATGAAGATGGAAATTAAGAATGGAATATTAAAACGGGTGTATCAATCGGATGTTAAAAATGGAACTGTAGACATACCACTTTCTGTACAAAAAATTGGAACGAATGCATTTTACAATTTGATGAATTTTCGAAAAATTAGCATACCACGAAGCGTGAAGAAACTGCATACAAAATCATTCTCTAATTGCAGAGATTTGCAGATGATTGAAATAAAAAATGAAAAATGTCAGATATCAAATTGTACATTTAATTGTTGCGAAAATCTAGAAGAAGTGTACATGCCAAATAAATTGCAGTACATAAGAAATAATATGTTCGTGAATTGTGACAACGTAAGTAAGATCCATTACAATGGACATATATACAGTATTGATGATTTAATAGAATATGGAAGAATGTAAGAGGGAAAGATTCATGATTATTAAAAATGATATTTTAATGAGTGCAACGAGTGCAGATGTACAGAATGGAACAATTGTAATTCCGAAAAATGTGAGAATTATTTGGGATGCATCCCTTTGCGGCTTACCGATTGAATGGCTCATTGTGCCTCAAACGATCGAGTATATCGGAGATTACGCATTAAATTGTAAAAGACTTAAATCGGTGAAGTTTGATAATCCAAATTGTAAGATTTCGAGTGGTGTATTTCAAGGTTGCGAGCATCTAGAACATATTGATTTGCCAGATGCAATAGAAGAAATATTTGAACTTACATTTAATGGATGCAAGTCATTACAAAGTATCAAACTGCCAAACACAATACAATTTTTGGACGATAGTGCATTTCATGGTTGTAAGAATCTAGAAGAATTGTGGGTTTCGGACAGTCTTGATAATTTGTATTTGCATTCATTTCATGGATGTGAAAAATTAAAGAAAATACATTGGAAAGGAAAACTATATACAATTGATGATTTAATTGCATATAATACATTATAGCAGACACGAATTGGGCCTGCTATTTTTGACGATTAATTTTTTTGCCACATGGCATAGAGATCGATATTCACATTGTTTTGATCGGTAAGATTTTTTACTTCTTGCATATCAGTGTAGGTAATACCTGATCCATCAGCAACTGTGTTCCAACCAAGGAACGTGTATTTTGTAAGATCTTTGTATTTTAATGAAGTATATATAGAAAAACCTGTTCCATCAGATTTTGTATTCCATCTAGTGAAATCAGCCCCATCTTTTTGAAATGTTGCCTTTGGTAATTTGATTTCTTTCCCGCATACTACTGCCATTTGATCCATACTACCAGATGTCGCACCATTCCAATTAAAGATAATTGTATATGTTTTTGTATCCGTCAGTGCATCATTTTCAATGTTTTCTACATTTTTAATTTGTGCATTTACTGCATTTTTAATTGTATTACCAAGTGGACTAGCAAAAGGAATTAAGATCGAAATACAGATCAATACGAACAGTCAAACACCATACTGCTCTAAAAATGTTCTCATGATGCATCACCTCCAATATATGTTACATAATCGATATTGCAATGTGTGAACATATCAGTTGTATCTATATTTGTTGTACTCCAACCATTGGATACAAGAATTGTTCTCAAGGAAGAACAATTGTAAAACATAGCACCCATTGAAGTACAAGATCTTGTGTCAAAACTTGTTAAATCGAATGAGGTAATTTTATAGCAATTGTTGAACATACCAACAAAACTTTTCACATTCTCAGTGTGAAAGTTCGAAAGGTCAAGAGATGTTAGAGATTGACAAGAATTAAACATATGTTGCATTCCTTTTACATTTCTAGTATCCCATTTTGAAACATCAAGATTCGTTAATTTCTCACATTTCGTGAACATACAGCCCATCTGTGATATTTTTGATGTATCAAAATGACTAACATCTAATTCTTTTAAGTTCTTGCAATAATAAAACATACTATTCATATCAACGCACTCAGAAGTATCTAAGTTTTCAATATGAGAAATGGATTCTAAGTTTGAACAACCATAGAACAATCCATCACAATTTTTGAACTTCACAACATCTAAAAAGTTCACAGTTTTCACACTTGTATTTAAGTTCTCAATTGTTCCGTTCCATGGGTGTGGATGAGCGTTTGTGTTGAATCCACCATAATTTTCTTTCACGGATTTTGTTGGTATTATTTCTTTTGAGGAAATTGCAAGTTCTCCATCGTCGTAAAGAAGTGCATAGGCATCATTACTTGTTTTTGCAGAGGCTTTTTCAATTTCGAATGTTGTTAGATTATCCACATTTTTAACTTGCTTATTGGTTGCAGTTTTAATCATTCTTCCAATTGGTGATGCGAATGCAATTAAAATACTAATCAATATTAATATAAATAGTCCAACACCATACTGCTCTAAAAATGTTTTCATGAGGTCCCAATCTCCTTTCTTTCGTTTTTTCAATCATTTTCTCCATATTACACATTCTTTTCCATCTTTATTCCTCACAAACATCTCAACTTTTTTCTTTTTCTCAATTTTTTCTTCATATTTTTCAATCTTTCATATATAATAAGAAAAATATAATAATGAATATTTTTTCACAGGAGGCGTTAATATGAACAAATTAAAAAGACAAAAAGAACTTACAACTACTTTGAAACTTGCATCCAAAGCATATTATGTGGATGGGAAAGAAATTATGTCAAACTTTGAATACGACAAGCTATATGACGAACTTGTATCTCTTGAAAAAGAAACAGAGATTATCTTTTCTGATTCTGTTACACAAAATGTTGGATTCGAAGTTGTAAGTAGCTTGCCAAAGGAAAAACATCCAAGTAAAATGTTATCTCTCAATAAGACAAAAGATAAAAAAGAGTTAAAGAGTTGGCTTGGAGAAAAAGAAGGAGTTTTATCATTTAAGCTCGATGGTCTTACAATTGTTGCACATTATGCAGATGGGAAACTTGTAAAGGCTGTTACACGAGGAAATGGAATCGTAGGAGAAATTATTACTCATAATGCAAAGTTCTTTAAAGGACTTCCATCTCAAATACCATTTAAGGATGATCTTGTTGTCCGTGGAGAAGCACTGATGACTTATTCGGAGTTCAAGCGTATCAATGCCATGATACCAGAAGAAACAGAAAAGTATAAGAATCCAAGAAACCTTGCGTCTGGGACAATCCGACAACTTGACTCGTCTTTGATGAAAGATCGAGAAATTAATTTCTTTGCATTTACGCTTGTAAGTGGTAGTAAAGAAAATAGTTATGCGACTCGTCTTGATTGGTTAAAAACACAAGGTTTCCAAGTTGTCCCACACGAGAAAGTCAATAAAGACACCTTGTTTGCAAGTATGGATGCATTTGATAAAAAAGTAAAGACAAATGATTTTCCATCTGATGGGCTAGTTCTTTTCTTCGATGATATTGCATATGGTACCGATCTTGGAACAACATCAAAATATCCGAGAAATGGAATGGCATTCAAATGGAAAGATGAAACAGCAGATACGACGCTTCGAGGAATCGAATGGTCTGCAAGCAGAACTGGTCTTTTAAATCCAGTTGCAATCTTTGATTCTGTTGAATTAGAAGGAACCACTGTTTCACGAGCATCTGTCCATAATGTATCTATCATTGAAAGTCTAGACTTAAATATTGGAGATACAATTTCTGTATTTAAGGCAAATATGATCATTCCACAAATTGCAGAAAATCAAACACGTTCCTTAAAAAACATTTCAGACATTTTACCTCATGCTTGTCCAGTATGTGGAGGAAATGTGTCTGTAGAAGAAAATGATGGAACAAAAGTTTTAAAATGTACGAATCCATCGTGTGCTGCAAAGCATATTGGCGAATTTGTACATTTCGTTTCTAGAGATGCCATCAATATTGTCGGACTATCTTCTGCAAAATTAGAAGATTTGATTGATGCAGGAATCATTACCACATGCAAAGATCTTTATCATATTGAAGAACATATGGAAAAAATCGTGAACATGGAAGGATTCGGCAAAAAATCATACGAAAACTTAAGAGAGAGTATTGAAAACAGTCGAAAAATTGAGCCTGATCATTTCCTTTACGCACTCGGTATTCCAGAAATTGGACGAAGTGTATCAAGAGACATCATGAAATATCTTCACGGAGATTTTGAAAAAATGTTTGAAATGTCACAAGAAGATTTCATAAAGATTGATGGAATTGGAGAAATAATGGCTGAAAATTTGGTGAAATATTTTAAGAAGAATGAAATAAAAGTGAAAGAACTCATGAAAGAATTTACTTTCATGCAAGAAGAAACAAGTGAAAATACATTGGACGGATTAACATTTGTCATTACAGGAAAATTAAATCACTATGAAAATCGTGATGCACTTAAGAATGAAATTGAGAAAAAAGGTGGGAAAGTTGCTGGAAGTGTATCAAGTAAAACAAACTATTTGATCAATAATGATATCCACTCCACATCAGGAAAGAATAAAAAGGCGAAAGAATTGGGGATTCCAATTATTACGGAAGAAGAGTTTGAGAAAAAGTTCTAGAAAAAAAAGCCTCTGAAACGAAAGTTTCAGGGGCTTTTGCTAGTACTGATGGTGGGATTCGAACCCACACGACTTGGAAGTCAACAGATTTTGAGTCTGTCGCGTTTGCCTATTTCGCCACACCAGCAGACTAGGGATGATGGGACTCGAACCCACGACACATGGCTTATAAGGCCACCGCTCTCGACCACTGAGCTACACCCCGTTAATTGATATATTTATCATATCATTTTCATCGACAATTGTCAAGAAAAATGTTTGACAAAAAGAAAGAAAAATAATGGGATATCTTGGGCGAAATGTATAAATATAATCAAAACAGTCCCTCGAAATAGATCGAAGGACTGCAAAATTATTCAATTCGTTTTGGTAATTTACCAAGACCGTTCAAAACGGGATAAATGAGATTGACGATATCCTCACACATCTCGTAAGAGAATGTTGAGAAATCAACACTGTGAATATCAAGATGATATTCATTCATCAACCATTCCAACCCTTTTTCTTCTCCTTTTGGATCACCCATTGAAATACGATGCTCACACAGTTTTTCAAAGTAAATTTTTGCTTTTCTTCTCATAAGATAAAGATCTGATTTTGGATAAATGATGGAAAGAAAATTAAATACCGCGTCTTGTGGATCAAACTTTTCTTCCTTTGGTTTGTTTTTACCCAATATTGTCAGCAATGAAATCTTATGCTGAATGTGCTGCTTACTACAAATCATATGAATGTCTTTGTACATCTCACAGCCATGCTTTTTACATGTTTGTTCAATCAAACGCTTTGCATAAATAGTATTTGGAACGAGAATGATTTTGCCTTTGATAATATGTTTGATTTCATCCCAAGTATCTTCCCAATTTACAGATGTTCCTTTGAAATAGTACATATGCTTACCATTTACTTTAAACTTCTTTTTAAATTTGGTTCTTCCATCCATGTCAATAATAAGCATTTCCAATATTTCATCTGTAGTCTTTGAACCAGTAGTATTCATTTCCATAATCAAATAATGAGAGGCTGAATACGAATTGATAATCAGTGTCTTATTACCTCTTGCTTGTTCAACTTTTAAACACTGATTAATATCATACAAATTATACATTTTTCCATATACATTTGCAGTTGCTGATACTTTGCATAAATTAAAAATCCCCATTTCATTGAGCGAAGTTTTTGTTTTTAAGTTATTTGGAACTTCACTCCAATCGTTACATGTATATTCCTCCATAAAAAATCCTCCTAGAAAAATGAGATATATTCCAACAAATCGTTGTATGTATACCGATGTCCTCGCCAATTAATTTTGTTCAAATTGACACAAAATTCAAAAGGACAAAGTCCAATTTTATTTACTGTATTTGGAATGTCAATTTCTCTCAACCAAAAACATTCAGCAAACATACTTGCACTTAATGCACTTAACCGTTTTGGAAGGATAATATGTTCTAATTTCTCACATCCAAAAAATGCACAAATATCAATCTCACAATATTCATTTTCAAACACTACACTATGAAGTTCTGAACATCCAAAGAATGCACTATGATTAACTGCTATGATTTGTTTTGGAATTACAATATTTGAAAGTTGTAAGCAGTTTGCAAATGCATTACATCCAATCGTTGTGATTTTTTTTGGAAATGCAAATGTTCCGTAAGAATCAATATCTTCTGCATTAACTTTTACAAGTTCCGTACCATAGGTTTTCATCCTTTTAAATCCTTTCCTATATTATTATTTGCGATAGTATATGTGAATGTTTGAAAAATATAAGAAAAAGTGAAGAAAAATGAAATATATTTATTTTTTGGAAATAGAGAAAAATTATTTTTTGGAATCAAAGAAAAAAAATAAGGATGGATTCTTTTGTTTAAGTACGAAATCGATGTAATCTCAGATGAAGAAGCAATGAAACAATATCAAAAATGATTCATTAATGAAGAAGAATTAGAATATATCAAAAGTATCAACAAATGCAAATACTTTCGAAATTATAGGCAAATTGACATCCTCCCACAGATAAATCCGTGGGATTTCTTAGATTCGACAATCGCACTAGCCTTCCGAAGAACACTAGATATAAATTGCCTCTTTCAGGATTTCGCGCATTTCGTTCGAGGCAAAGACTTTTACTAGATATCTTGTTTTCACAAGAGCAACTCGGTTGATGTCTGAACAGTTTTATAAATTAACATTTATAATTCTGAATTATGTAATCAATAATCTAGGATTTGATGTGAATAAAACAAATCGTATTAAGATTACCAATAACAGACTTTCTGAGTTAAAAGCATTAATTTCACAACAAGTTAAAACAACATGTTCGGATAAGAAGTTATTGAATACTTTAAAACAGATATTTGAAACATGGGAAACAAAGAAAAACAAGAATTGGTATCTTGATTTGCGATCTCTCAAACTTAAACATTATAAAAAATGGATAGTACCTTATGGTATTATCCATTTTCTTTACATACCTTTATGTAGTGATTTTAACATTGAATATCAACTATTTTTATTCGAATGGATAATCATTAACATAATTTTGGATACAAAATCAAAGATCAAAGACAAAGTTAAACACTAGAAAACCTATAAAAACTTATACTTTTGAGAATCGTAAAATCTTCAAATTTCCCGTTTTTTTAATGCTTCTACGATCCTAAAAAAATGCCAATAAAGCCCGTGGTTGAGCCATTTTTGGCAAAAATATGCCCCATTTTTTTTTCAATTTTTTTCTAAAGAAATATAAAAAATTTTTTTCATCAATATTTTCTTCTTTAACATACAACGTAAACTTCAATCAAAAACTTCGAAACTTTCAATTTTAGCTTCAGAAAAGTAAAGAGATCTTCGCAAGCAATATCTCATTTAACTTGATCTTTTTTAACATTGCTCGCCTACTCCGTATTGGTACTCGACCAAGAAATGATACGCACAACTTGCACGTTTATAATGCGAATAGGCCTCGTCCGAAAGCAAGATATCGAACAGCTAGGTCTGTGAGATAAGCGCAACAAAACCATTCTTGCTTTCTTGTTAACATTCCGTTCCATTCGCACACAAATGTATACCATATGTCGCACGAGAACTTTGATTGTATATGCTCATTTCACTCCATTTCATGTTTATCGTCAATGCTTAATAATTCTACCTTTTAAATTCAAACAACAAATTTTATATATTGTGTCAGGCATTACAGTATTTTTTATATTTCAAATCAAATAATGCCTTCCACTTGATACGAGTATTTTATTTTTATAATTGATGCAACTCCATGATTTCAGATCATTCGTGTCAGCAAGTCAAATATTTCTTATGATAACAATTCATGATTTTGAATCGCTGCCACTTATTGTTTGATATATTCATACTGTATTTGTGAGAGATGTGTCTGCATAAATTTCAATTCTTTTACAATAAGCTTCTTATGTGCATCCACATTGAAAGCGACACATTACTATAAAATAAAATAATACAAGCAATGTGTTGAAGATACGATCATTCCATTGCATAACAAGTTTTCATTTATTGTTTGTTTAACAACTGCAATTCAATGATCTTAGTGTGTCAGCAGACATCGTATTTCATACAATCTTATTGCATCCATGTTTTTATTTCTTTTATGATATAAAATACCAACATGTCTGCAATTTCCTAATTACACACAGCTGCCACGAATCACTCCACTGGCAAAATAATCAGACCTTACCATTTTAACATTCACATTTTGTCTGCCAGTTCCGTTCCGTTTTACTTCATGATTCACAGTACAGTCAAGGAAGATTTTTATATCATGCAAATCATATTGCATACCGTCAATGCGAAAAATTAGAAACGATAAAGTTAAACAACTTGTTAATTTAACTCACATTGCCTAATACGCATGTCTTCCTTTCCTTTCGTTTTATAAAAGGTTGCTTATAATAATAAATAGTACGAATCAAATCAAAGAAGCAACCATCAAAAAAGTGGAGGATTTTCGTACTTTCAATCATTTCGCTCTGCATCTATTAGAAACGACAAACAAGCGTCTATATGCATCGCTTATCGCATATTTCGAAAACTATAAAGCTTCATATTATTTTTCATTTCATTGATGTTTGTAAACGAAACATAAGAACTGTATATCTCTATTTGCACCATTCTTCCATCATTATTTCATTCATAATCTGTTTTTTATATTGTCTTCTGTCATTATTTCCAAAATATGCATGTACTTTCTATTTTTCATTCTATCATTTTTTCAATTATCATCTGTTTCACAATCTTTCATTCTTTTTTTTACGCTTCGTGTATACTTTTCTATTTTGATTTTCTCACACTTTCTCAAAAATTATGTCTCTTTTTTGTTATATTTTTTCAATCAGTCAATATAATGAAACAAAAATAATAACACAAAATGTAGAAAGGGGTAATCTTATTTCAGAAAAATATCTGGAAAAGGTCGGAAAAGAAAAGATGCATGCAAATGCAAGTAGGAAAGATTTTTGAAATAGGAAGAAAATAGATATGAGAAAATTAGTTGTATTAAGAGGAATCTCAGGCTGTGGGAAATCCACATTTATCAAGGAACATCATTTAGAGGCATATACATTATGTCCTGATACATTACGTCTATTATATACTAGTCCAATGCTTGATGAGTTTGGACATTATCAGATTTCCCAAGAAAAGAACACAAAGGTGTTTTCTCTACTTTATGAATTACTCGATACTCGTATGGCAGAAGGCGAGTTTACTGTAATTGATAGTACTAATCTGACAAAGGATGATTTTGTAAAGTATAAGAAACTTGCAAAGAAATATCGTTATCAAATTTATTGTATTGACTTTACAGATGTGCCATTTCAAACCATCTTAAAACAAAATAAGATGAGAGAAGAATTAAAAGTAGTACCAGATGAAGTGTTATATCGTATGAAAGATCGTTTAGCACAAAGTGAAACACCAACTGGTGTTGTTATGTTAAAACCACAAGAATTTGATAAGGTGCTAATGTCACCAATCGATTTATCTAAATATAAAAAAATCCATCATTTCGGAGATATTCATGGATGTTATAGTGTCTTAAAAGAATATTTTGATAAAATTGGTGGATTAAAAGAGGATGAATATTATATCTTTTGTGGAGATTATACTGATCGTGGCATCCAAAATGCTGAAGTTCTAAAGTTTTTAATTTCCATTATGGGAAAATCAAATGTACAATTTATTCAAGGTAATCATGAAATTCATTTGTTCAAATATATTCATGGTGAAAAAGCTAATTCGACAGAGTTTAATGAAATCACATCTGTTGAGTTTGAAACAAAAGGACTGACAAAAAAAGAAATTTCAATGTTTTGCAAAAAATTGACACAGTGTGCCTATTATACATACCATGGAAAGACCGTGATTGCAACTCATGGAGGATTAAGTACCATTCCAAATAATCTTGCTTTTGTTTCTACAAAGCAGATGATTAAAGGAGTTGGAAAGTACTCACAATACATGGATGTTGTTAAAAGTTTTTATGAAACAACAGACAAACAGACCTATCAAGTGAATGGGCATCGAAATTTGAATGGATTACCAATCGAAGTTATGGTGAATGGACATACTTCTAGAAACTTTAACTTAGAAGGTGGAGTAGAACATGGTGGATGTCTTCGAGTACTTACCCTTGATGAAACTGGATTTGTACCAATTGAAATCAAAAACCATATTTTCAAACCAGAAACAAAAAAGACATTATTAAAGCTTCGCCATAATGATCTTATCAAAGAAAAAAAGTTTGAAGAAATTTCGTCTTTCAATTTCACAAGAGATGCATTTACAAAAGGTGCTTGGAATGATCAAACAATCAAAGCAAGAGGTCTTTATCTAAACAATGAGACAGGAGATGTTATTTGTCGTGGATATGAAAAGTTCTTTGCAATTGATGAAAGACCTGAAAGTAGCATTGGAACAATTAAAAATACCTATGCATTTCCACTCACTGCTTATGTAAAAGAAAATGGATTTCTTGGTCTTGCAAGTTATCGAGAAAAAACAGATGAATTATTTATGACAACAAAATCTGATCCAACAGGAGATTATGCAAGATTGTTTGTTGATCTATTAAAGACATATGATACAGAGAAAATGAAGGAATATACAAAAGTGAATAACTGTACTTTTGTTTTTGAAGTAATTGACATCGAACATGATCCACATATTATTAAGTATCAAACAAGTAAACTTGTGCTTCTTGATGTGGTTGAAAATAATATAGAAGAATTTAAGAGAAAAGATTATAAAACACTTTGTGAAATTGCAGATGCCTTCGGCTTTGAAGTCAAGAAAAAAGCAATAACATTACATAATTTCACGGAGTTTATTAATTGGTATAAAGATATCAGTAAGAATAATTATAAATATAATGGAGAATATATTGAAGGATTTGTTCTTGAAGATATGAAAAACAGAATGTGTAAGTTTAAAACACAATATTATAAATGTTGGAAGTATTTGAGAGGGAAAGTTGGAAGTATTAATTCTCATAATTTTACATTCGATCAAGTAAAGTGTCCAAGTAGCATGATTCAAGCATCACAGATGAATGATTTTCTTCATTGGTATTGTAAGAATCGAGTACATATAACAACTGATCGAATTGTGGAATTACGAGAGATGTATGAGGGAAAAGAATAAATTAAGATAGAATAATAAGCTTCAGATGTAATGTCTGAAGCTTATTATGTATTAAAAATAAGATTAATGTAGGTGGTTTGATTTATAGTGCCAAATAAGGTTTCTCCAACTTTCAGGTTTCCAATCGCAAGGATCCTCGGTATTTTAATGCCGAGAGGAATTGCGACATTCTCAAAAAAAAAAACAGAGTTTACTCTGTTTTACAATCTCAAAATTAATATTTTAAATAATTTATATTATTTAAAAAAAATATATTGACAATTGTCAATATATATGTTATTATTGACTCATAGAAAGGTGGTGAAATAATGAGTAAAAAGAAAAATAATATCCAAAAACATAATAAGACGAAATCAAAAAAGAATACTGTTCAAAAGAAAAAAATGGACAAAAGTGTATTTTTGTATGGAAAACCAAACGTATGGAAAAGAGAAATTTTAAAACAAGATCAAACAAATTACACGAATGGTATGAATGATTACATGCAATTTTTGTATGATACAGAAAATTATGATGTAGAAACATTCATGTTTATATTAACAAATACTCCACAGTCACCTTCATTACGTTCATTAGAAAAAAAATTAAGAGATAATACAAACTTAAAAACTGCATTAAGTCAATCTGCATTTGATGAAGCAGTAAATAAAGTTTCCAATCAATTTTTAAATATTAAAAATCAAATGTATGGAATGTTGGAAAATGATTTTACATCTTCTAAAGTTTTATATGCAATGGCACTTTATCATTGTACACAAAATGAAATGCGTGATAAAATTGAATGTTTAATTAAATATACAAAAGAAAAATTAACAGAAAGCATTGAATATTATGAAAATTTATTCCAAAATTTAAATTCATTGTCTATTAATGAATTTAATGAATCTATGATGGAATTTCATATTTGGTATGAATTTATTTCTTCATCATTTAAATGTCCATTTTGTAAAAAAGCATATGTGAAATTAACAGCGAGGTCTTCTAATTTTACAAAAAATATTGTTTTAACTAGTGAACAAAGTTCAAAAAATGAAATTGTACTAGAAAAGTCAAAAGGAATTAAATCTCCATATACAATTGCAATTACAAATAGCGTATCAAATAAACGAATTGAAGTTCCACTAAATACAAGTACAAGAAGTATTTATCGATTGGAACATTATAAATCAAGTAGTTGTGTATCTTATACAATAAGAGACGATGGAAGTATTAAAGTTGTTGTTCCTATCAAAAAAGACATTGAATCTTCAAAAGAAATTACATCTTATAATGGTGTTGATACTGGAATGAGTGATGCATTTCATACATCTGATGATGTTGTATTTGGTTCTTTTATTGAAAATATTGATTTTTACAAAAAGAAAGTAGAACCTGCACTTGCAGAAATCAATAAATTAAAAAAGAAAAAGGCTTTCTTAAAAAAACAATTACGATTACGGAAGAATGAATTAACAGAAACACAAATTAAACAATATCGAGATAAGATTGACCATATTGAAAAGAATATTCGGCAAAACAAAGTATCAAAGAAATATTTGAATAAATATCATAATGAAACAGAGAAAATTATTAATCAAGTATGTAATGAATATATTGCATCTTTGAACCAAGATAAATCAATCATGACCGTACTTGAAAAATTGGACATTAAAGAATTTGATAAATCAAAACATGATAATTCTATGTATTCTATATGGGTAAGGGGACAATTACAAAAACGTGTAATGGAAAAATTAAATTGGAATGGTTATCAATTTATGGAAGTAGAACCTGCATTTACAAGTCAAACGTGTCCTAAATGTGGATATTTGGATAAAGAAAATAGAAATGGAAAGGAGTTTAAGTGTTTATGTTGTGGCTACGAAGATGATTCGGATCACGTTGGTGCATTAAATATCAAAAGTAGAGCTACAGATGAAGAACTTTTTAATATTTGTGAAAAATATGAATATGATAAAAAAGGAAGACATAAAGAAATTATCATTTTACAAAGAAAAAGACATAAGAAATATGTAGAAGAACATCCAGAAGAATTTAAAAATAAATAGATACGTATTATGAATTTATTTATTTCGGTAAATAATGAAGTAATACCATATGACTCTCTACATACTTGTGGGTAAACCCTATGAGTGTACAAAAATGTGCATACTAGATATTCACTTGTGGGTATTGGCGTATGTTCCATATGCTGCAGTACAAAAAGTAACCAAGGTCCTAGACGTAATTTCGGTTTCAATCCGAAATTACCAACTAGATGCTCGGTACTTTAGTGCCGAGAGAGTCACTCCAAGATAAGTATGACCTGATGTTTGTTTAATGTTTTTGATTTCGTAAGTTGTGCCGATTGGTTTCACGTGGACTGACAAATGAAATTAGAATACTTATTAATATTTTCACAAAATTTCCACAATGATAAATTTTTCATAAAATCTCTTTCAAAATGGAATATCAGTATTTCTGTGCAGTATAATCCATTAGAATGAATGAAATACAGAAAGGACAATTGACTTTATACATGAGACTACGAGAAAAAACAAATCGTGAAGACACATTTGTATACTATAAGATACCAACTATTAAAACAAATACAGATGCGATTGATTGGCTGTATGAACTTATCAACACTCCTATCATGTCTGTACATCATATTTTCCTTATTGACAAACACAACACGCCTTATGCATCCACAACATGCACATTACATCCAGATGTAAGTAAGGATACATTTGAGAAAGAAATCAATACCCGTGAGATTGATGCAATTTCTGTCTGTGGTATCTATAATGGTGCGTACATGACCGTTGGCATGGAATTAGATGATTATACTGCAGTTATCATTACTTCGAATAATGGAACGATTACGGAAAAGTTTGAGAAAAAAGTTGGAGTTGTTTAAAAATTAAGAATAAGTTTGATAACTTCGTGTATACTTTATCAGATTTTACAGAAAGGAAAGTTTCTTGAAGAAGCGAAGGAGAAAAAAATGCTGAGATATTTGAGAAAAATTGTAGGAATGAGTTTAATACCAGGAATAATTATTGCAATTGGTGCATATCTGCTTGAAAAAAAGTTCGGAAAAGTAGATCTGAAATCATGTATCATTTGTTTTGGATTTGCCTTGTCGGCAGTTGCTTGTATATTTTCTGGTATTTTCCCATATGAACTCGAACCATATTATCCTAACGGAGAAAATACATAAGACACTTAAAAATAAGTGTCTTATTTTTAAATAAGTTATAATTTTTGCATGAATATATAAAATAAAACAAAATAATAATTTATAAAATGAAATAGGAGGGTTTATTATGAGGTTTTTAGTTTTAATTTTCATGGTAATTTTATTAATTATGCGGGTAAAGGAAATTCCAATTGATTTATCAAAAGATGCATACCAAAAGAAGTTCGAAAGTGAATATGCAAAGAATGAATCATTTTTCCAAAATAAATCAGTCTTCTTACAAATGATGTTTGTTGAAAATTTATTTTTTGGTTTATGCTATGCATATGTTTGGTTTTCAAGCTTTAGTATCATTTTAAACATTCTTTCTATGATACAAATTATTACTTTAATGATTACGATACGATATATTATTATTGATTGTATTGAAAAAGACAACATTGTAAGTACATATCATAGAAACTACTTATTATTTAACATGATACTTGATGCATTATATTATCCGCTTACAATTGTGGCATTATTATTTAAATAGGAGTAATTTACAAATGGAAAATATTACAGAAATTTTAAAAACACACGATTATGATTTTCTTCGAGATAATCCTATGTTTGGCAGCAATATTATGATGCTTGCTGTATCAGGTTCAAGAAGCTATGGTACTGCAACTGACACTTCGGATCTTGACATCAGAGGTGTATCTCTTGATCTTGCAGATGATATGCTGATGCTTGCAAAATCGAGAAACATCTCACACAAGCACACAGATACACATATTTTTCAGTTCAATTCTTTCTTGGATCTTTTAACAAAAGGTCAGCCAAATACAATTGAACTGTTTGGATTACAAGACGAACATTATCTTTACAGAAATGATGTTTGGAAAATGTTAGAAGATAAGAAAGAAATCTTTCTTTCTCAACATATTCTCCATCGTATCAAAGGCTATGCTGATTCCGAGTTTGGAAAATACAAGAACATTGAAGACGAACACAAACGGCATAAGAGTCAGATGCACATTATTCGTCTTTATGCATTTGGAATTGAAATTGCAAGCGGCAATATCATTACTTATCGAGAAAAAGAACATGATCTTCTTATGGAGATCCGCAATGGAAAAATGGATGATACGACATATGATACACTTGCAAATGAATGGAAGAGCAAACTTCTTGATGCAGAAGCTCATACGATTTTACCATATGATCCAAATGTGGAAGAAATTAATACACTCAGGAAGAAAATTAATAAGCGAATTATTTGTAATTGTGTGTAATCAAGCAAGCAGTGCCATTTTGGTGCTGCTTATTTTGATGAAAAAATGAAGCATTCTTTTCTATCTTTTGCATATCCTGTAAAAAACAAATGAAAGAAGGAAAACAATAATGGAATACAAAATATCAGAGAATAGAATGGCTCATATGCACGGTGTTGCAGAGTTCATGTACGAACATGCTCCATTATTTCGCTTAAATCCAGATGTCATGTATATCCTCGGTCTCTTACACGACATAGGATATGTGCATGGTAAACACCTCCATGAAGTTCATGGTAGTGAAATGATGGAGAATCTCGCTTTTCCCTATACAGACATTATTAAGTTCCATGGCACAACACCATCTGCTTACATGCAAATGCTGGACTGTAGAGAGAATGAAATACCAAAAGAACTCATTCTCTTATGGATGGCTGATATGTCTGTAGATTTAACAGGAAAAAATGTTGGATATAATGCTAGACTAGATTACATCGGTACACGACTTGGATTTGATAGTCTAGTATATATGCATTGCAAAGAAACAATTTCTTTTTTAATGAATTTCGGTAAAAGTGAAAATTGCCGAAAATGATAGAAAATACAAGTGAGCAGATAAGATTTGAAACAGAAGTTATATTTTTGGCGAGCTAGTATATAATGGAGAAATATGATAGAAAGGAAGAAAGAAAAAACAAAATTAGGAGGAATCAAAAAAGTGAATGAGAAAAGACATTATTATGCAGGAATAGGTTCGAGAAATACACCAAAAGAAGTGCTTGATGTATTTGAATCCATCGGCAAATATCTCGCATTACAAGGATTTGTTTTAAGATCTGGTGGTGCTGATGGAGCAGATAGAGCGTTTGAAAGAGGATGCAAGAAAGGACATGGAGATTGTGAAATTTATTTACCATGGGCTGGATTTAATAATTCTCGTTCGAATCTGATTGTTCGAAACGAAAAAGCCTTCGAAATTGCAAAACACTATCATCCATATTGGGACAACTTAAAAGATGGTGCAAAGAAATTGCAAGCAAGAAACAGCCATCAAGTGTTAGGAGCAGACCTTAAAACACAATCTGACTTTATTATATGTTACACGAAGGATGGAAAAGGGGAAGGCGGTACTGGTCAAGCACTAAGAATCGCAAAGGATTTTGGTATTCCGATTTTCGATGCAGGTGCATATGCAACATTATCTGAGTTCAAGAAAATACTTTGGATATGTTTAAGAGAAAACTTTGGATGCAAGTAAAAAAGAAAAATGGAATAAAAGGGGGAATATATATGAGAATTACAGGAGATGTTTTGATTGCATGTGACGATGCAGATGTGAATATAAGTGGCAGTGTAAGCATACCAAGTTATATTTCAAAGATCGCACCATTTGCATTTAAAGAAGTGAAACTTCTTCGTTGTATTTCAATACCAGAAAATGTTGTATTCATTGGTGAATATGCATTTTGGAGATGTATCAATTTGGAAGTGGTCAAGATAAAAAGCAAGACATGTACTCTTGAAAAAGGAGTATTTCGTGAATGCATAGGACTGAAACATATGACATTACCAAGTGAAATAAAAGAGATACCAAATTTCGCATTTCATGGTTGTCGAAACCTGGAAAGCATCAAGTTACCAAAAATGATAAGTTCTATTGGTGTTAGTGCTTTTTCAGAATGTGGATTGAAAGAAATTGCAATACCTGATGCTGTTATGTCCATATCTAGTGATCAATTTGTCGGAAGTTTTTTCTTGACAAAAATTAAATACAAATCTCATATTTATACATATGAGGATTTGGTTACATATGGTGCATTTACAAATTGAGAGAAAATGTTTGAAGCTAAATTTGGATAAAGCAATGATGGAAATATGTAATCTATTAGTGAATACATTTGTCACGCGAAAAGATTAATAAGGAGGAGTTAAAAATGGATAAAGAAAAGATTGAATATATCAAGATGAGATTTCCGAGAGGGACAAAGATTACTCTGATTTACATGGAGGGCGAACCACAAATGCCAAAAGGATTGACTGGAACTGTAGAATACGTGGATGATATCGGCCAAGTTCATGTGCATTGGGCGAATGGATCATCTCTTGCACTCAATCTTGATGTGGATAAGTTTGTGAAAGCATAGAGCGAGTGCGAAGCACGAGCAATAGGTAGTGGGGTTGTAAGAAACAATGCTGCTACCTCTGAATTAACATTGAATAAAACAATGAAATTATATAAAACTTTGCTATTGACATTTGTCCATAAAAGGCATATAATAATATTGGATATAAAGAAAGGATGGAAATTTATATGTGGGGAAAAATTAAAAAAGTGGTATCATTCATCGATGATTATATATTTGGAATTTACATTGTTCTTGTAATTGTTGGAATTATTATGATGCTGACAGCACAAGCATTCGTAATTTTTATTTTGGGATTTGTTCTTGTGATTGGAGGGCATGTACTTCCATTTTCAAATTATAAGATTTTGAAAATTGCAAGCGAAAAAGAAACACAAACGAAAAAAGCAACGACTTCAGATTATCTATTTTGGAAAAAAGTAGAAGCAATACTTGATTGGTTTACAAATCCAATAATGCTTGTACTAATTATTTTTTTAATTGCAACTGCTTCAGCTGCAACTGCTTCAGCATCGGGTGTTGGTAGTCTTTTATTATTCATTCTTGCAATTGTAATACCAATAGGTGCTGTTGATCTTTGGAAATTTGTGAGCAGAAAAGTAAGAAAAATGGAAAATGAACAAAATCATCAGTCTTTGTTCATGTAAGTATGAACTTGATTCTAATACTGAAAAACGAATTTTATATACGAAATTAAAAAGGAAGCAACAGTATCTGCACTTGAAAAATTGGCAGATATGGATGGATTAACCGAATTGACATTGAATATACGAAAATAGTAAGTATTGAATAGAGATTGAGAAATCAATCTCTATTTTTTTCTGCAAATTTTCGAATATTTATCATTCATTCATCTATAATACAAAAATGATAAATTAAAAAATGAAACAGGAGGAAAATTATGAATTTAGCTGGAGCTTCTTTATGGATTGTGAATGATTCCGATATTAAAAATGGATCATTTAAAATCCCATCGAATGTAAAATGTATTAATAGAAAGTGCTTTTCACGTTTACACAATTTAACACAAATTACAATTCCACGAAATGTGGAAATCATTGAAAGAGAGGCATTTATTAGTTGTCGAAATTTAATTTCATGTAAGATTGAAAATCCAAATTGTATTTTAAAGCAAGATATCTTTTTTAATTGTGAAAACTTACAAGAGATTATACTTCCAAATAATTTAAAAGAAATACCAAATAATATCTTTTGTTTTTGCAGTAAACTTCAAACAATTAATCTGCCAAGTACAGTTGAAGAAATTGGGAATTGCGCATTTCAAGAATGTACGTCTCTAGAAAAATTAATAATTCCCGATAGAGTGCATGAGATTACGGAAGAAATGTTTGCAGATTGTAAGAAATTAAAATTGCATTGGAGAGGACGAATTTATACTTATGATGATTTAAAAGAATATCATGTATTTCGATAAGAGAATAGGAGGAAATTAATATGAAAATTGAAAACAATGTATTAAACAAAGTTGAAGTGTCGGACATACATAATGGAACAATTAGAATACCAACAAATGTGAATACCATTGGAACAAATGCATTTGGTGGTGAATATGGTCGATTATCCAATCTGACACATCTTATAATCCCACAGAATATTTCTCTCATTTCTTCTTTTACTTTTGCAAATTGTAAAAACTTGAAAGAAATAAAAATTGAAAACGAAAATTGTGAATTGGAATCTGAAACATTTTGGAATTGTGGTCTTACTAGAATTGAACTTCCGAAAAAATTACGAGAAATTATGGAACCCACATTTTGTTTTTTACCTGAATTAAAGGAGTTGTTCATTCCTGATACTGTATCACACATTTCTCTTGATTATTTCTTTAATACAGAAAATCTTGAGAAAATATTTTGGAAGGGAAAAGCTTATACTTATACAGATTTAAAAGAATATAAAATATTTTAAGAAGGAGTGTTGATTATGTGTATTAAAGGGGAAAACAAAATCTTAACCGATGTTTCTGTATCTGATCTTGTACGGAATACAATTCTTATTCCAGATACTGTTAAAGAAATTTCCTCATTTGCATTTGATCAAGTATCAGATCGGTTGAAAACCATTGTGTTTCCTGAAAATGTTGAGAAATTGAATGAGGGTGTGTTTGAGAATTATCCAAATTTGTGTGGATGTATTTTCAAAAATCCAGATTGTATCTTGGGAAAAGAAATCTTTGCTGATTGTAAGGCACTTAAACGTGTTGCACTACCAAAACATTTGAGACGAATACCAGATGCGTGTTTTGAAAATTGTGTCAATTTGACGGAGATTGACATTCCATATACTGTGGAAACACTCGCAATACATAGTTTCTATGGATGCAGAAATTTGAGAGAAATAAGATGGAAAGGACATGTATATACATACGAAGATTTGGTTGAATATATGATATTTTAAATAATGCTAAGTGGAAATACCACTTAGCATTTTCTGTAGCTATTTCTTTGAGATTTCTGATTTTTGACATATTTTATCGACAATTGTCAACTATTTTTCAAAAACTTTTCATAATTCGTAATATTTTTTTTGCCTATATTTATAATGAAGAAAAATAAGGAAAGATTTAAGAAAGGTTAAAAATTATGATAAAAGAAAAAGTGAATCAAGAAATTGTAGAAAAATACAATCGATTATATCATGGAAATGCAAAAACAATTGATCAAGTCCTTGATATTTTGTCAGAAAAGTTTGCAATTCATTATGACTTTTTTGGAGATGGTCAGATGGCATATAACGAACTACATGACGAATATGAAGCATTAATGGATGATTTTTGTTTTGTATATAATTTGACAGGATGTACTGATTGGACACTTGGATTTGGAACTGATTACAATTCAAGACAAGATCAAAAGTATATCAATATTGCAAAACATGCTTATCCGAATGACACAATTTGTAATATCAATGATGTTCTATCAGTACTTACAGATGATATTGATAATACAATGAGTAATTGTGGCATTGATATGTTAAATGCATTGCAATTGATTATGCATCAACAGTTTCATGATTATAAAGATCTTGAAATATTTGCCATTCATCGAGACGATGATACACCAAGAATTGAAGTTTTATATTAGAATTAGAAAGTGAAACAAAATGGAGGTCAACACCTGATGATATGATTGAACATATTAATGAGGTTAGAAAATTTTTAGAAATTAAATATTGGAGATAAAAGGAGAAGAAATGATGGAAGAAAAGAAAATCAATGTAGAAGAAAATTTAGAAAAAATTTTGACAGGATTGTCTGATGCACTTGTAAGAGATAGTTTGCCAAAAGATTTTGAAAAAACTGTGGAAGAATTAAAGAAAACATATATTTGTAAGAATGCTGAAAATGCATCAATATGTTTATTTTTTAAGATTGAAATGTTTACAGAACAACTTGCGAAGATGATTCATCCAGATTATTCAAATGTCAAGAAAGAAAATCTTTGGAAATTGGAATATCTTTGGCAGTATTATAGCCAAGTGGAACATTATATTTCAAGTTTCATTTCAACATTTGAGGGACTTTGTTGCTCTGTAGATAAAGGACGTTGGCTTCTTGATTCCTATATGCAAAATTTGATTGATGGAAGTGTGCCAGATATGGAAAAGAAGAAAGGCGACTATCACAAACCAAGATTTGGGACATTTGACGAATGGACTGCATTCATTGATGCTTATCTCAAATCAAGATTTTCATATTCGCACGAATTATTAACTAGCACTGCAACTTTGATAAAAGCAGCAGAAGCAAGTAAGTAATTCATATCAAGATACATTCAAGATTTTTTCTAGAATGTATCTTTTTTTCTTATATTTTTCAAACATTTATCTATAATACAAAAAACAAAGGTAAGAAAGGATTCAAAAGGTGAAAGAAATGAAGAGATATAAATGTAAGGATGGAACAATCTTATCGGAAAAAGAACTCGAAAATTGGTATAAACTCAATCAAGCAATCAATCAAGAGACAAATGATTTTACCGAATGGTTAATGGAATCTCTTACAACTGCAAAATTGGAAGAAATGCATGGTATGAAAATCAACATTGATTTTGAGCTTTATACAGATGGAGATTATGCATTGTATAATCCAAAAGCATTTGAAGCCGAATTAAGTTTCGAAGTGTATGAAGGACATAAAGTTTTCGAAGTTGCACAAAAAAGTACATGTCAGATGTATGCAAGAGAGTATCTTGAAAATTTTTTGTGTGAAGGTATCCGAGTCATACCATCTCACTACGAACTTCTTGGCAAGTTTTACGACATGATTGATGAGTGCATTGTATTTATTTATAATTATGGTGAAGAAACAACACTAAGAAGAGAATTGTCTGGAAACTATGATGGTACATATATTTCTGTTAAAATTGAAGAATATTAAATTAAAATTAGGAGGGTTCATTATGAAAACATATGTGAAACGCAATGTCTTTACATATAAAGATACCACTTATTCCAAAGACATTTTACTTCGGACAACTGACATCTGTCCATGCATGAAAAATCTTGACTACGATATCGTTGATGATGCACATATGGATACATTCGATGGCAAACATTCGAACATGCATATTTGTCTTACATTCAAGTATATGGAAACAGATGTTGATTATGATTGGGATGAAAATCCAATCGAATACAATTATGAAGAATCTCGGTATGTACCAATCCATTATTGCCCGATTTGTGGAGAAAAAATGGAAATTATTGTTGAAGAGATAATTGATCATACTGCTGAACTTGCACCTATGATGGAAGAACTCGTGAAATTACGAGAGAAAAGAGCAAGTAAAAAACAATATACATTGCGAGAAACAATTCGAGAAAAAATGATGGAATAAGGAGTGGAATCAATATGATTAAGGATATTGTAATTAGAGAAATGAAGAAAGAAAACATGCGAGAAGGCTTTTATATTACAATTTTGTTTCAAGATATGGAAGAAATGAAACAAACAGTTGGTCCATTTACCATAGATGAGAAACCTTATTTGATTCGTTTCTTGAATATGTTGGAAGATTGTTTACATGCATTTCCTTATGGAAAATGTAGTGGAGACAAATATGAAGATTATGTGGATGATTTGCATGTTTGGGACATTTCATACTATGATAATCGTGCAGACGATGAGACAGAGGAAGAAGAAATGATGGAAAAAGAGCTTGAATTTTATAATTTTACAAGAGAACTTGGTTTTGCATGGAAACTTATACCAGAATGGTACGAAGATGCAACAATCAAATCATACGAAGTACAATACTTCGATGGCATGCAGTTTCATGATACAGAAAGTGTGAGAGAAGAATGAGAGAAAGATGGAATGAATTGAAAGCACAAATTCTGCATCCTAATCCAACTTGGACTTGTCCAATTATGTTGGAAGAAAATGATGAAGAAATGAGAGAATGGGATTGTGGAAATGCAGATAATGCATGGAAGGTGAAGATTAAAGAATAAGATTATAAGGACTGTCAATTTTGACAGTCCTTATAATAATGATATTTTAACCTATTCAAAATCTTTACATAGATCCATAATCGTATCTGCTAGATTAGATATCGAATCAATTCCATCACCAGTTGCCATGTCGATCGAGTCATTCCTTTGCACTAGATCGCAATAATGTTTCCATTTTCTTTCGCAATCATCATACACCATGGTAATTTCCAAAATGATATCTTTCGTTAAATTATATTCCCATGCGCCTTCCAAAAATGTTTCTGGCATTTTTCCTTCACCGTTCCAAAAATTTGGATTCATGTCCTTGAAAAAGTCTTTAGCGATTTCTTTGGCCTTTTCTTTCTTCATTCTTTTCATTAATACGATAGATAGCAAGGAGACCCCAACTGATTCTTCGAATCAGTGGTGGGAGAAAATGTATCATTCACATGATACTTGTCATTCACATACTTCGTATGCTCATGAAATTGCGTCACTTTAGAAAAAATGATGGAAATCCTTATCTTGCTATCGCTCCTTTCTTATTTAATTTGTTTATAACCATTACTATATTTTACAAGTTTTAATTCGTTTGGTTTTGTTGATAAATCTGCTTGCAAAGACACTTGATTTGTAGTTGGATCAAGGTTCTTTACCGTAAATACTTTTTTCTTTCCATTAAACTCAGTAAATACTTTATCACCAACTTCGATACGATTTGGATCTGCTGTTTTTCTTTTATTTTTTGTTTTGATTGTAAGATCTTTTAAGTCAGCAGTCATATTCAAATATAATTGAACATTTTGTCCTTTATTATTTGTACCTTTTACCACATATCGTTTTCTTTGATAAATAACAATATCTTTTGTTTTAAACTCATAAACTTGTTGTCTTGTAGCAGTTCTACCTTTTTGTATTTTCTTACCACGAT
>ENA-USUG01002896-USUG01002896.1-human-gut-metagenome-genome-assembly--contig:-NODE-2896-length-24813-cov-14.890807_pt1 | contig 24813 bp, 22 predicted proteins | sample MGYA00250059_ERZ773394 | MGnify/ENA primary metagenome ERZ773394 (study PRJEB29103, sample SAMN06111957) | human gut metagenome | biome: human gut; feature: ankylosing spondylitis patient; material... | reverse complement strand
GAGAACAATAATCTCGGCATAAACCACGTTTATTTTTATCCATTTTTATATTAGGTTAGTATTGTATATAATTGCGTACATTTTTATTTTTTCTCATCTACTAAATTTTAAGATATGTTGTATTTGGCATCTACAGAATATGAGAATTTGCATGGTCCGTTTAAATGTATTGTAATAAATGATACCTATATACACAAAAGGCGGGTTTTAGTAGTGGAAATAGATCCAATGTTGAGTGGTTCGGATTATGGAATTGGTTTACATGGAATCAAATATCTATTGTTACTTGCAAAATATAAGGATTCTGATTTTTTTAATTTGGGAAAAGAGCCAATAGATGTAGTGGTAATTATCCCTGAAAATTTGGACAATCCATTGGATTCTTTAAAACCTTGGAATAAAATGTTCAATATCGGTTGGGCTGAATTGTATGTTCGAAATAATTGATTAAAACTTGTCTAAAATAAGTTTTTGTACTGAAATTTACTAAATAGACCACAATATGTGTTTGAGAAATTTTTTTATTGTTCTCCTCAAATACAAGAATTAGCCGTGCGCCTTGGCTTGCAGAGAGACCCTTCAATAGGAGGTTGCGTTATGAGAGCTCGCCGGGAGGAGGCGTTGCCTGTTGAAACGATAATATCAAAATATTGCAACGGACGGCTACCGGGACGATAATAGATAACATGTTTACAGCAACCTGGGTAACCAATTGACAAACTTGACGGAGAACGTTGTTCCCACGCTGGAGGGAGATGTTTATTCCCGTGGTGGTTCTGTATCGGGAATTTACAGAATGAAAACATGACGAATGATAGCCGTCGTGTTTTGAATTTCGGTTATAATATTTTAAATTTGTATAATAAGGTTGAGATGATAGGTGGGATGTTGGAGGCAAAGTACTTTTACCTTGCTAGCAGGACGGAGTTAGGGGTGAGGGATGACCCGTTATTGAAAATTATTTGTTCCAAAGTCTCTATCATTTGCACCAATGTCAGGATGAAGGGTGGAAATTCCTTTGTTGAGGAGATTGGGAATGTTTATAAATAGATATTGTCGTAGAAGGCAAGATTGTTTTAAAAGGAACAGGAAGTTTTGTTAATAAGGTTTTGATGACTGGTTTAAAAGCCGTAGATTTTAAAATTGAGAAGACAATGTATTATTATAGCTTGCGGATATATACGGTAAATCTAATTCAAGTGAGACAGGTTAACGAGTTGTTAGGGGTAAGGTCAAATTATCCTAAGGAAGATGATTGGTCCTTGGAGGTTGTGCAAAAAGAAGATGATCCCCCATTTCTTTTTATAGATTATTTCCTTTCTTTATTGGAAGGTAAATATGAAAAATTAGAATCAATCGGAATATCTCGAGAAAATATTTCAATATGGGTATTATACGAGTATGAAGGGCAGTGTAATATGGAGTATGATCCTGTAAGTATAAAAAAGATGGGAGAAAATGGGATAGCACTTTGCATTTCTTGTTGGGAAAAATAGGGGTGAATTGTCCTAAAATTTTTCTGAATAGACAATAAGTATTATCACTCATGAAGACAAACAATGATACAAAGTACACGAAAGTGCTAGTGGCCCAATATAGTCCCCAAAATGGCTGTAACGTGACGGAAGGTGAGATGTTAATTATTAAACCACCAGTAAAAGAACCAAACAAGGAGTTTTCATATCACTTTGAAGGAGTAATGACAGGTAAAAAATCTCGTTATGGTTGGGTAAAAACGGTTCCCGAGTACACATTAGAAAATTATATTGATAAATATTTAAAAAATATTTCCGAGAAAGAATTAGTTTACTTGGAATGCATGCTTAATTCAATATCTAAATTGCAAACTAACACGCCTGTTGCTGTTGATTATCGTCAAAAATCAATGGGTGAGCCTATTTTCGTTTTACACGTACATAAAGTTATTTTTTATAAATAAGAATATATAGATGGAGTTCTTAAATATGTAGATAATTTTAAATTCAAGTAGTTTATGAAAGTACGTTGTGTCAGTAATAGAGGAATGGATTTGCGTCCTTATGAATATGAACAAATCGGAGAGGATATTTTGGGCAGATTTGGCGCATCAGCATATACACGATATGGAATAGAAATTGGTCGTGAATATTTGGTGATGGGAATTATTGTTTATCAAACTTATCAAGCTTATTTGATAGATGATGATGGTTTAATTCTTTCTTGTCCTTGCCAATTGTTTGAAGTTTTAGATGAGAGATTAATTTTTAATTGGGAGTTTAGAACAATTGGTAAAGATGAAGATATTTATCCTTTTGTACAAGCAATTTTGGGTTATACAGAATTATGTACAGATAAGAAATCATACGAAAATCTTATTATAGAGAAAGATGAATATGCGAGGCAAATATATTTTAAACGAAAAATAGAATTTGAGAATGAATAATGTATTCTCCTGAAAGAGTTCGTTCTAAAGTTATTTAGATATTAACGTGAAATGTAAAAATCATCGAGAAGGAAAAATGAAGAATTGCATTGGCGAGTTGGATCTAAGCAATGATTTTTTAATTTAAATTAAAGTACTATGGCTGAAGATAAGAAGCATAATTGTCATGTTTGTGGTTTGTATTCAGAAGATTTACCTTGGGGGAAAGATGGTCAAAGTCCAACTTATATTATTTGTGATTGTTGTGGCGTTGAATTTGGGAATGAAGATTATACGGTAGAATCAACGAAAAAATATAGGGAAGAGTGGATAAAAAAGGGAGCACCTTGGTTTATATCAAAGGCGAAACCTTTAAATTGGTCTTTAGAAAGGCAGTTAATGAATATTCCGAATAAATTTAAATGAACGGTCTTATTCTGAATAAATTTATTTAGGGAGTCTAAGGAGCATTTTATATACATTCGCACCCTAATGGTGGTGATGAAATTTATTCCATGATGCGGTGTAAAAATATTCGTAAGAATTTAAGGGAGAATATATAATTTAGGAAAAATAAATAATTGAATCGTATGAAAAAATACTACTTTTTTATTTGTATCGCACTATTGTTTTGTTCTGCATGTAAGAATAAAAAAAATAGTGAAAATGATAACGAGAGCAAGGATATATTCATCCCTATATTAAAAAACAAGTTAGACAGTTTTTTTGTTTATGCGGATACGACTTATGGGAGACATGGAGATCATGGATTATTATACACGATTTCATTTCATGAAAAAAATGGAAAACAAATTGTTAGTTTAGGTGTTGATTTTTTTTATCATCTAAGGCGAATTAAAGGATATACCTTCGTGAACGATCGCCTTGTAGTGTATAATGGAAATTATAGTGATCAAAAGCAATATCTACTAGATACATCAAAATTAACGATTTTTGCAGATACTATTCTCGGATATAGAAGTGATATTGTTTTGGATATGGATTACGAGGTAATAAAACAAGACTACCTAATATGTGATAAGGATAGTTTATCATTGATTTTTTCCGGTTTTTATTGATTATTGATTCATGATGTTTTTCCTAAATTGAAGGAGTGATTATTTATTTACAAATATTATTTGATGCTATCCAAGATTGGGGAAAAAATTCTGATCGTTATTTTGAAGTTATTTTGCCTACTCAAGCAAAGAAAAAAGTTGAAGAGTTTATGCTGAAATAAGGGCTTTCTAACAATATTATCCTAAAAAGCTCGGCAAAATTTTAGTCTATTATGAAATGTATTATACTGAAGAAGTAAACAAAACTTTATAATTAGTTGGCGCAAGCATATATCGTTTGCTCCAACCAAAATTAGCCATAAGGAAAAAAACAACTCCCAATGTATATACAAGAGTTACAAACGATACCACAATTTAAAGAAATCCAATGGAAAGCTGTACTAGAAACTTATTAATATGGAAAGTAAAGAGTTTAAAAAAGTGTTTGAAAAAGTTGCAAAAGCAAATAATTTTGAAAAGGCTTTTGGCGGTTGGTTTAAGGAAAGTACTGAATGTATTGTCGTCCTTTGTTTGCAAAAATCAAATTTTGGCGATTATTATGAATTAAATATTAAAATATTCATCCAGGGTATGTCTGGTAATAAGTATACGAGAAGCAAGGATTTGGTAAAGAAAAATGTTGGAGATGTTTTTACTCGACAACCAAGTGATTATTCTAATGTTTTGGATTTTGATATATCAATGGATGATGGAAAAAGAATAGAAAAACTAGAAAGTTTATTCCGTGAGTTTATAGTTCCTTTCACGGATATGGCTCTTTCTCGTTTAGGTTTGAGAGAATTAGCAAAGGAGGGAAAAATCTTTTTACTTCCAGCGGTTAAAGAAGGATTGACAATTTTGTCTTGAGATTATTAAAAATAAAGAAAGGAATAAAAGGATAGATAGGCTTTCGTGAATGATAGTTTATCATTGATTTATTCAGGTTTTTATTTGTTGAGTCGTAGAAATGATTAAAGCTACAATAAAATACGAAAAATATATATTATGATATTAGAATCAGAGGGTAGATTTGTAGAAATAATTATTTTGCATCGAAATAATTTAGAAAGTATAGATATTGAAGATGCAAATTGGTTGGATGCAGAGATAAAGATAAATGTTCCAGGATTTAAAGGCTATTATAATGCAAATTTAAGAACTGACGATTTTGAACGTTTTTATAAGGATTTGAATAAATTGAAAACAGATAGATTTTTTCAAATCGAGTTCACGACAATGGAGGAAGGGATTTATCTAAAAGGAACGCAAGGTTTACTAGGAACCATAAAATGGGAAGGAATAGCAAGATCGTATTGGGGTAATAGTGTTTTAACATTTGAGATAGAAACGGGTTTTGCGTCAATTGATGCTTTGATAGAACAAACACTGGAAATTCTAAATGAATATCCGGTTCAGGAATCGGAAAAGCTGGCGGAGCTTAAAAAGAATGAAATAGAATTTTGAAACGTTATGAATGGATATTATCGGATTAATAAACAAAGATGTTTGCAAAAGTTAGAGTCATGGTCAAAATTTATGATCCAAGGACAACGCTGGAAGTTATATGATGACATACATGTAGATGAAGTGAGTAAAGTATTTCAAGCACGAGATCGTTGGTTTAATGGAGGTCTATTTTTGCTAGATTGTTTATCAAAGAAATTAGACCAAGCATACGATTGCTTTTTGGCAATACCTTTACTTGAGACGGGGTGTAAAACAGATTTGAAAGACTTGAATATTGATTACATTAAAAAAAATTTGCATGATATGACACCTCCTTCATTGTATGTACTTCCCAAAAAGGGGGTTGAACATGATGCGTGGTTTGGAGAATGGATCTTTTTGGATAAATTAAGTTCTTCGGGGAAGTGGAACGTGTATTTTGGAGAAAGGTACGATTATGACGAGTTTGTAAGAAGTGTTTTTTTTCTACCCAAATAGAAACTACGAGTGAAAAGGTTTTTGAAAGCAGCTTCACGTTGCCATTTTGGGGATAATTACTTTTTCAATTCGATTTTGACAGCTGATAATACGATAACAGGCGGGTTTTAGACTATTTTTGAGATGAAAGTTGCATTGGCGAGTTGAATCTGCTTATCAAAATTATACACTATTGATTTTCTTATAAAAATGTACTTTTGAAAAAGGACTTTTAAAATGGAATTATTTATGATGAGGGAAGAATTGTCATTACAAGAAAAATTGGAATACAGAAATATTCTTAATGGTATTGGAGAAATATTACTTCGATTAAACTTTTTGGGACAATATCAAGTAATAAGTGATTTGCTCAATTTATTAGATAAAAATGAAGATATGATTTTTATTAAAGAATTGAATGGTGTGAATATGTGGGGTGGAGCTGGTGCTGTATGGGAGGTTGGTATACAGGAAAAGAAAGATGAAATAACTTTTATAAATAAGTTGATAGAACTTATAGATTTTATGGAAACTACGAATGTATTAGGTCGAGGAATTAAGTCGATAAAAAGAATATTGAGTAGTATCAAGCAAGTAACTTGAAATATGGTACTGGAATTAGAGATAAATATGAGGGGGGATATATAGAGCCTTGCAGCCTTGGATTAAGTAGTGCAACTATTGTTAGGCTTAATGACTGGTTATCTGAATATTGGAAAGAACATGATAATGGATACATTGATAGTGCTATTATAGATATGCTTGATCAAAAAGGTTTGGAAATAGCTATGAGGATAAAAAAGGAATTACCTGAAATGAACGTGGAATATTTTTCTGATGCTCGAATGGTACCCGTTCTAAAGGAAAATATTGGCAGGATATGACTTGAGATGTCATGCTTTTACCGACTTGATATTTTAAAGTGTTTCCTTACTTTTGTCGGTTATATTTTGAATTAAGCGGGAGATAGGCGGGAAATAAGCGACCCAGTAGGAAGCACGGACGTGTCCCCTACGTTTTAAAGCCGTTTGGCAACTGTCTTTGCTTTTTGGAGGGAATATTTGTAAGGGATTTGTATTTACCTATTTCCATTTTATTTTCCCGTTAATTTATTTCGGATTCAAAATGAGAGAGAAGTATCTATATGGAGTTTTAGAAGCTTTGACTATTTCTTCGAATAATTTTTATAATCTTCGATAAGTCCCTCGCACATCCAGTTTGCCAGTGCTTGTCGGTTATCGTCCAGTAGGAAGCGTTGTTGGTCCCGGCTGTTCTGGATATTACCTAGTTCGATAAAGACGGCTACGGGAAGCGTTTGCTTGATAACGTACAAGTCCCGGGGAGAAACAGTTCCGGAGAAACCTCGCAGGGGTTGGTGCTTGTCGTATTTTCGGTTAAACACGTTTTGGAGAGTATTTGCCAGATGTTTGCCCTTGACACTTCCGTCGTAATGGTAAAAAAATACGTCAATTTGTTTGCTTTCACTCCGACTGTCGAGATGTATGAAAAGGGCTCGGCGGTAGTGTTCTTTGTCTTTCTTGTACAGTTCGTTGATCTTGTCGCAACGTTGTTGCAGGCGTTTAACTTGATTTAAGGGGATGGCCTGTCCCATACAGGTTTCCCGGTCGCTGACGTCAAGGAATTTTTCATCGCGGATGCCGTCTTGAGCATCCTGTATGATGATATGCACTTTGGCTCCTTTCGACATGAGGTTTCTGGCCAGGCGGAGCGTGATGTCGTAGGCGTATTCGTCTTCGTGTAGCGGGTGGCCCCGTAATTCCCCGATAGCACCGGGATCCGGTCCCCCGTGGCCGCTCACGAGATAGAAACAAGCCCCGTTCAATTCGTCTGAATCGATCGTGTATTTCGCCAGTTTTTCTCCGAAAAGAGGTTCATATCCCTCGTTGTTCAAGGGGGGAAGTGTGTAAGTCACATCGAGTTGCAGGCCGTTGTTCTTGTCAAGTTTATTTCGGTTTAATTCGAAGAATCGCTCCATGTGGAATGGTTTGGTACGATTGAATCGTTTTAGAAATTGCAGAACTCCTTCTCCCTTGTTTGCTTTGGCAGTTTCCTGTGCGGTAGCGGGAAACATGAAAATAGTTAAGAGTAGGAAAGAGAATATGGTGAGCGCGTGTTTCATAGGCATCATTTTGCTACAAAGATATAGATTTAGTTGTGGGTTGCAAGTTATAGGTTGTGAGTTTTGGCTTCGTCTCGTGGTGTTTTAATATTTAGTAACTTGTTGCTTTTGAGGGATTGAATATTTTGAAATGAATTTTAAAAAAAGCAATAATATAATTTGTTGACGCAACTTTTTAAAAATGTAATCATCCTATAGATGTATTTAAAAAAAAACAGCTATGAAAAATAAAACATGGAAATTTACACTTATTTGTTCGTTGATCGTGATGGGGTTTACGGCTTGTGACGATGATGACGAATATTATTACGTGGGCGGAGGTAGCTCATGGCTTAGTTATGGTAACCTCGAAAAAATTGATAATGGAAGCCGTTCCAAGTTTGCCATTCGCCGGGACGATGGTAACCGGCTGATCGTGACGGAAGGGATGCCTATTCGTTTTGACGGGGCGAAGGAAGATCTTCGGGTGTACGCGCATTACTCGATCGTGGGCAGTGAACGCGACGAGAGCGGGTTGGAAGGTAATATGAATTATTATGTTCGTCTTTACGGTTTGGATGATGTGTTGACAAAGGTGCCGGTAAAACAGTCTTTCATTCATGAAAACGAGGGAGTTCGACAAGATAGCATCGGTAATGACCCGATTAACGTGCAGGAAGCGTGGTTCGGCGGTAGGTATTTGAATGTCGAGTTCCGGATTCCGGTAAAAGACGGATCTAAAGAGAAACACTTTATTAATCTGGTACAGGACGATGTGGTGGCTCATCATGACACGGTGTACGTGACCTTGCGCCATAACGCGTACGGAGAAAAGCCCGGTACGGGTAACGATCGCGGGAATTTTTCCTGGGGTCGGGGACGGGTTTCTTTTGATTTGACATCTATCGTGCCTGAAGGACAGACGTCTGTACCGGTAAAACTGATCTGGACTGAATACGGGAAAAATGCTTCAGAAACGGTTCGCCGGGAAGATAGCGGTACTTATACCTTGAAAAATGCCAGGAAAACGGGTAAAGACAGGGGGTTGAATCAGGATAAGAGTAAGATGGTGTCGACGGAAGGTGTTGGGGAATGTGTGGTTGAATAACGGGAAAGGTCAGATAACTAACATTCTATTTTAATACTAAATAAGAAGAGCCGAACTCGTAAAGTTTCGGCTCTTTGTCAATAAAGTGAAATCTTGATATTGTATTGTTTAGAATATTCCGAATTTTAAGCCTGCAAAATAGGTTCTTGGTAGGCCCGGGCCGTAAATGTAGCCGGAATCCCGGAATTCTCCCTTGTCGAAATCGTTCTGGTAGCTATCGAATATATTCTGCATCCCGATGTTGAACTGGATCGTGTAACCTTGGCCGATCTTCATGTCGTATGCTAGTTTAATCGTGGTGTCGAAGAAGGAATCCGTTTTCTTCAGCACGTCTTTCTCGATGTACCCGGCCGAGTGCCCCACGTACATCGGCCCCGTGTAAGTTCCGGAGAGGGCTACCGAGAGGTTTTTGAACGGGAGCAGGTTTAGCGTGGCGTAGCCGTATTGGTCGGGTGAGCGTAACAGTTTGCGGCAGGCTTTCACGTCGGGGTCTTTGCTCCACGCGACGGGTTCATCGTATTTACTGCTTTGCAGGGTGGCCCCGAATTGTAGTTGTACGGATTTGTGCGGGGCGATTTTGCCTTCAAGGTTGAATCCTTTCACCACGGCGTTCGACCCGTTACGGCGTTCCAGTATTTTATTCTCGTCGTCCGATTCGATTTCTTCCAGCACGAAGGGGTTGTGGAGGCTGGTGTAGAATCCTTCCAGTAGGAGGTTGATCTGTACGGGGCCCCAGGTGGTGTAGTAATCTACGGATGCACTGTAACTGCGGGAACGTTCGGTCTTCAAGTCCTTTGCCACTTGTATAAGGGTCACTTCCCCGCCGACGGCTGCCACGTGGAGGTCTTCATCGTAGGTTTGGGGAGCCCGGAATCCCTCGGAATAGCTCGCCCGCAGGCTTAAATCGGGGATCGGGTTATAACGAATGTTCAAGCGGGGACTGAATATCGGATCGTCGATTTTCGAGTTTTTATCCAGACGTCCGCCTAATAAAAAGCTGAACTGTCCGGTTTTCCATTCGTTTTGAAGGTACGCGCTGTACACGGAGACGTCTTGATTGATTTCCCTGCGATAACCCAGCATGAGGTCGTTTAGCTTGTTGTAGGAGTATTCTATTCCCGCGGTGAGGGAAGAGGGCATAAATAGGAAGTTGTCGAAGTCGTGGGAGTACTGGGTTCCGCCTACAACCGTGAAGTCTTTGGTCTTCCCGTAAGCGTTCGTGTCTTGGCCGGCTCCATAGTAGGATTCGCGTCCTATGCTCTGGATGGAAGTGTAGACGTTCAAGTGGTGTTTGTAGTCCTTTGACGAGAGCGTGTAGTTCAAGCTCCCGCCGTGAATGTTGTGATCGGCTTGTTCTGCCACGTCGGCTTCGTGAGGTGGTCTGTCTAAATTGTTGCCTCCTCGACGGAATTCTTTGATATGATGGTATTCTAGGGTGAATTTACTGAAGTGGGTCGGTTTGTAATAAGTCTTGAAGCCGAGTGTCGTGTTGTTCATTTTTCCCAGTTCGGAAAAACCATCGTTGTCGTGGTCATAAGCCTGACGGTCGCGCACCATGCCGAACAGGTAGATTCCGGCATCCTGTTGATCGTTGACGATGGCCCCGTTGAAGGCGGTCACGTTGTCAAAGCTTTCCCCGTCGATGGCGGAAAGGGTGTGCCCAACCTGGAAAAAGTTGTACAAGGGTTCTTTCGTGATGATGTTGATTGTGCCGGCGATGGCGTTTGAACCGAAGAGGGCGGAACCACCACCCCGTAGTACCTCTACTCGTTCGATCATGTTGGCGGGAATTTGTTCCAAACCGTACACCCCGGCAAGTGAGCTGCACATGGGGCGACTGTCAATCAATATTTGGGAGTAGGGACCGTCCAGCCCGTTGATGCGCACTTGCTGGAAACCGCAGTTTTGGCAGTTATTTTCAACCCGTAGTCCCGGCTGGAAGTTTAATCCTTGGGACAAGCACACGGAGTTCGTGTTCTCGAATACTTTGGGTGATAGTACATTGACGATAACGGGGGCTTCCCTTCTATCCGTTTCATTCCGGTTTGCGGAGACCACGGCTCCATCGAGCATAACGGCATCCTCGCTGATTTCGAAGTTGACTTCCTGGGTTTTCCCTCGCACGATCATGATTTCTTTCTCTGCGCTTTTATAACTAACTCCTTGTACACGGAGTGTGTATTTTCCTTCCGGTAGGTTTTTCAAGAAAAAATGTCCGGTTTCGTCTGTGGCCGTACCGATGTTGGTTCCCTTCAACAATATGGTCATGAAGGGGAGATGTTCTCCGGTTTCTTTCAAGATAACGTGTCCGGTGATATGGGCATCCGTGGTTTTCTTCACGGTGTTTTCTTCATCAGCCCAGCCGTAAAGGGCCGGGAAAAGTAATATAACGAGTGTAAGTAAGTTTTTCATTTGTACGTAATTATTTTATGCTTCATTCCTGTCGGGGAAAGAGGCGTGTTTTTTTATGGAAGCACATGATTTTGTGCTTATAGAACTGATAACAAGAGGGATGTCCTAACATTTGACCATGATTTCTCCTTTTGGAAAAAAGTATGGCTTGGTGTGAGACGTACCCGCCTGGAGACAATTATAGTCTCTTGCATTTCTTTGAGAAATGTTTTTTAGTCTGGATGAAATAATTACGCGAGAATGGGTGGAGCCCGGAGGTGGCTTAAGGTGAAAATATGTTTGTCCGGTTCATCTGCTTGATTTCGGATATGGTAATGTCTCTGGGTTATTGAGAACGAGATCAGTATGACCAATGCGGCACTGGTCAAGGTGATGAATGTGGTCAAGTAGGCAATTAACGTCAGCTCTTTGGGGGAGTGTGTGTGATCGGCTTCCCCGTTTGCATCGGTGTGACCGCAAAAGAAATGGGAATGGACTATCGTGACCCCGTTAACCACGTGATAATGCGAGAAAAAGGTGATACTTCCGTAATAGCTCAAAAATAGAGCTAGCAGGAACAAGTGTATCAGTTTATTTACATTTTCTCGACGCATATCTAAATTGTTTTCTTGACAAATGTAGACTATTTCTAAATAATAAGCATGGATTTTTTCTTAAAATTGTATTAAATGTTGCCGGAGGCAAGTTACAGGTTGGTAGGTTACAAGTTGCAGGTTAGAAGGTTAAAGAGTTTAGATTTTAGATTGAAGAATTTGGAAATAGCTTTTGCAAGGCCTATTCCCAAATTCTTCAATTTAAAGTTAATTACTCTCTACTGATCGTGATCGTGTTACCCGGTAGGGTAGCGGTAATCGAGTTATCGTACATCGCCGAGCAGGTGATGGCCGGAAGTAGGTAGGTTCCGGAGTATGCTGCATTAAAACGAAGTTTGAAGGTTTTCGATTGACCTTGTTTCAACGAGAAATAGAGGTATGCCCGATCATCCCGGATGTCCACGTTGTCGGTGCCTTGGAACGGGTTCACGCCTGTCGTGAGGCGTTCATTGAGGAACTCGAAGCCGGAGGGGAACATGAAGGTTAACGCTAATTCCTCGTATAGGCCGATGTTTCCGGTGTTTTGGATTGTAATTTCAGCCACGATGTCTTCCCCTTGCTTGTAGTTGGGGGCGTTGTCCCGAATCCCGTTTCGGTAGTAGTTGACGGTCATTTTCAATCCGGACATTTCACCCTGCGCGATCACTCCCAAAGGCGTGGAACGATTGATGGTGCGCACGTGGAGCGTGCCCGACGTGTTGTTTTTCACGGTCACTTCCGATTTATTATTCTGCACGGCCAACTCTTTTTGCAATACGGTTTTTGTCGTTTTGTAGTTGTCTTTTCCGATCTGGACATCAATGCCGTTTCCCTCCTTGAAGTATCGCTCCACGTAGTTACCGATGGCGCACAGTCCGAAAGCACTTTCCTGGGTGCTTAACCATTCGTTGGATGCGAATTTGCGGGCCATTTTCTGCATGAGTTTGTATGCCTCGTCTTTCATGTCCATGTTGATCATGCTTTGCATGATGATAGCGTTGTCGCGAAGGTCCGAACCGTAACATCTACCAAGTTGGCGATACAGTTCTGCTTCTGCCGGAAGATTGGCGATCAGTGCTTTGGCTATCTTTTCGTGTTTTCCCAAGGCATAGGCTCCAGCCAATTGCCAGCGGGCGATGGGGTTCTTGTAGGTGTCTTCTTTCATCCGGTTCATGGCTGCCATGTTGGGTTTGCCGGCAAGGGCAAGCACGTGGAGACGGTAGGATTGTTCGATTTCCGTGTAGTAGTCTCCCCGCCGCCAAGCGTTTGCTTGTTTTGACAGGTAGTCAAGAGCGGAGTTTTTCATGGAAGTCGGGATTTGATAACCGACTTTCTCGGCTTGGATTAAGAAGTCTGTGATGTAGGTGGAAACCCAGTCGGAAACGTAGTTGGAGTTTGACCAGTAGCTGAATCCTCCGTTACTTGTTTGGTAATTGCGCAAGCGGGAAATAACGTCTTTCACGTGTAGCTCTGCGGTTACTTTTTGTGCCTCGCTGAGATTCATGATTCGGTTGAGCATGAGCTGCGGAAATGCGGTAGAGGTGATTTGCTCGGCGCATCCGTGAGGGTAACAAATCAGATCGTTGAGGCGTTGTTCCAGGTTTAGCGCAGGGATGGAGGTGATTTCAAGGAATGAGGCGGGTTCCAGGCCTTCCATCGTATTATTGAACGTGACAGATTCTCCGCTTGCCACTTCCCGTGCGTCTACCCGGGTTACTTGGGGGTTCGGTACGCGGATGTCGACATCACAACTGAAACGGGCTTTCTCCGAGCCGCTTTGTGCCATGAAGGTCAACGTGGATTTACCGATGTCTTCCTTGATTTTTACTTTGAAGAAGACGATTTGTTCTCCCGTACCGGAGAAGTGAGTTTCCTTGCTCGCGGGTTCTATGATTTCGATTTTATTGTCGGTTTGGATGTTCACGGTAACCTGCTTGATATTCTCTTTCATGGCGAACAGGGTTACCGGAATTTCGATCACGTCTCCCGGAGTAAACAGGCGGGGCATCGTGACGTTGAGCATCAACGGTTTGTTGACTTTGGTGCTTTGTGAAGCCGAACCGTAGCGTCCGTTGTCTTCGGCTACGACCATCGTACGTACTTCCCCGATGTATTCCGGCATTTGGAAGGTGTGTGTTTTCTTTTCCCCGCGTTTGATGGTAAATGGACCTTTAAAGATTACCACGGGTGTAAAACGATCGCTCTTCCGGTTTTCTTCCGGTTCCAGAGATTCGTCACCGCCCACGGCAAATGCTTTTTCCAGGCGTCCCCCGAAGGCTCCGATTACATCGTCATAGAAGTCCCAAGTCTTTACCCCGAGAGCTTCTCTGGCATAGAACGCGGGGAAGGGGTTCGGTGTCTTGAATGAGGTCAGGGATAACAATCCTTCATCAACGATGGCGATGGAATAAGTCATCGGTTTACCGTCTTTTTCACTCACGGTAACCGTGAAATCCTGTGACGGGCGAAGTTCCTGTGCCATATTGATTTTCGGGGTCAGGCGTAAATTCGGGTCATCGATATTGATATTCAGTACGCCGTACAGACGGATGGGTTTGTCGTTGTTCCGGTTTTTGTGGGGTTGAATGAGGGAAACGTTGACGTAGATATTGGGACACATTTCACTGTTTGTTTCAATCTCGAATGAGGTGGCGCTGGCTGATGTGGGTACGCAGAATATGTCTTTCACGGTTTTCCCGTTTTCAACGCTCACGAGTGCCACGCTACCCTCGGAAGACGGGAAGGTGATTTTTATTTTTTCCCCGGCACGGTATGCTTTCTTGTCGCTGGTCAAGGTGAGCAGGGTGGCCATCCCCGGGATGTTCATGTCATTCCGCCAAGAACTTACGTAGAAGGTTGTTCCACAGGAGTGACCGGAGGATTTGTCTCTCGCGATCACGTAGTAGCGTCCCCATTGGTCGCAGGTAAGGTCGATGTTGAATTTACCGTTTTGGCTCTTCACGGTTTTGTTGAAGACCGGTTTCCGGTAAGAGCGGTTCACGTAGTAGCCGATGTTATCACTTTCGGAATCCCACCACCACCGCCATTCCAAGGTATATACTTCAACTTCTATTTCCCGGTTGGATACAGGTTTCCCGTCGGCTGTAAGTACGGCACCCGCGATGGGGATCGGTTTCCCGGCAGTGTACCAGTTGTCGTCGGAGACGGGAAGTTTTATGCCGACATATTCTTTATAAGGTGAATATTTGAATCCGGCTGTCGTGATGCTGAAGTCCCCACCGGGTTCAAATACCCGCAATGTAAGTAACGCGTTTAGCATTCCCGGTGCGTTTTCCGTACTGATTTCGTTGGCCGATAGCGTGAAATTACCCTCCGTGTCGGTAGTTCCTTCAAAGAAGGTGGTTGTGGTCGGGTTGAAGTAACGGGATCGATCATCAAAACTATATTCTTTGTATCCCGGGAATGTCGTGTTGCTTTGGGATAATTTTAATTCGGTGTTGACTTTCAGTGAGCTGGTTTTGGCTCCATGCAACCAGCGGGTTTGCACGGGAATGGAGTTATCCGGAATACCATTCCCCAGGATGTCATTCGGTAGGTTGGTTACGATGCTGAGGCGATTGGGTTTAATGCTTTCGATGCGGACGGTTTTCCAGAAGGAAACACCCCCTACGCATACCACTGCCCGCCAGTAGCCCGTGACGGCTTGCTCGTCTGTTTTGAAGGTGAAACAATAGAGGCCGTGTTCGTTGCGTCCTGTCCGCTTCGTTTGTACCACGTTGCCATTCGGGTCGTAGAGTTCGGCAATGATGGGATGTCCCGCGGGAATCGTGTTTTCTTTGTCTTCCAGCATGAAAGAAAGGTGTATTTCATTCCCCGGACGCCACACGCCCCGTTCTCCGTAAATGAAGCCTTTTATTCCTTGTTGCACGACTTCGCCACTGATGTCAAAGTTGCTGTATGATAATGAATTCGCGTCGCTTACTTTTAAGTAGGCTTTGTCGTTTCCTTTGACGGCAAGTATAATGAATGGTTTACCCTGTACTCGGGCGGTTGCGATGCCCGAGTTATTGGTTACGGCAGAATCAATCTTCTGGTTTTGGTAGTTGAAGAAGAGTATCTTGCAACTTTCCACGGGAGCGGCCGTGAGCAGGTCATTCACGGCGACCACGTATTTACCGTCGCTGCCGGCTTTGGCGGTAAGACCGAGTGACGTGACGATCAGGTTTCTGCTGGGGAAACGATCGGACACGTAGTAATAGGAGTTGGAACAAGGATTGTCACGTTCTTCCCAAGAGTAGTCGGACGGGTAGTTATAGTAGTAATCGTCATCATCATAGTTGTCATCATCAAAGGAAGAATTCCAATCGTTTTCCATGATCCCGTCTTGTCCTTCATTGGCGCAGGCGAGAGTGGTGTAGGATTTCTGGAATTTCAGTTGAATCCGGTAGATCACCCCTTTTTCCAGTTGGATATGGTCTGCCAAGTTTATCGTGTAGTCTTGCCATTTGTCGGCATCCATGGGGCGGCCTTCTTTTTCCAGTTGGATTTTCTTATCCAGGATGATACGTCCTACCCGACGTAACTGGTAATTGCTACTGTAATTGTAATCACCTTCTTGCAGGTAGAAGTTCATGTTCTGATTGAATACTTTTACGACGCGTAATTGTACGGCTTTCAGGGCTACTGCGGAGAAGGGAATCAACACGTTTCCTTCGGCCGGGGTAAATGTTCCCTCGCCGATAAAGGCAACTGCAGGTTTGGCAGAGGCAAAGCTGACGTTGTAAGTGGCATCCGATGTTAACTTTTCACCGTGCGAGTTTTTAATGCCTTTATAGATGTTTACTTGAACAACACCTTGCATGTTGTCCTGTTCGTTGGAATATACCCGAATGATGTTACCCTGCACGTTAAAGTTCAAGCGATTCACCCCGTTTACGGTGATTAACCCTTGTAAGTCTTGGGCGATATCCACGTTATCGGAAAGGGTGATGTCTATGGTCTGGGAATTTTCATCGCTCGCTTTGACTTCCAGTACGGAAAATTCTTTCGAACCGGGGATTTCCACGATGAAGTCGTTCCCGTTCTTTACCTTTTTATCGAAATTTAATTCCAGCGATTGTGTTTCATCTGTCCGGTTGATGCCCGGGATCGTGAAATAGTGAATGTAGGGTGTATGTTCCCATTCTAGTTTGTGAGACAGGCCGTTGATTGTCGCTTTCACGAGTAGTTCGATCTCGGTGGGTGACACGGCATCCGAGTTCGTGATAGAGGCTCGGTAGGAAAATCTGTTGTTATCCGTGGGATCAATGTTTAAACTTCCTTCTTGGAACGCGTATACGAGAGGGAGGATTTTCACGCTGAAACGGAAGGTTGACAGGTCGGAAGGTACTTTGCAGAGTTTGTCTAAGTAGAGGCTGATGTCGTAAGTCTCTCCGTTTTTTAACGGTTTGGTGGGGGTAAACTCGATCGTGTTACCGTTCCGTAGAGATATCGTCCCTTCTGCTTTCGGGGATATTTTCAGTAATTTTTCGATGGGTACGGGAAGGTTGTCCCCTGTTTGTAGAACATTATTCTCCAATCGCACGTAAATGGGATCGGAAGATTTTATCATTCCCTGGGTAAAGCCGGAAATGTATTTGCTATACTCTAGTTTGCTTTGTTCCTTGGTTTTATCTTTACACGAAAGGATCGTGATGATCAATAATAATAAAGGAAAAAGAAAAATACTTTTTTTCATGCTGGTAATGTTTTATTTGTCATTAAGACAAAATTAAATAAAAAAACGGTACGGGATCTTATAGTTCATTTTAAATTTATATTTTTGCGTAAGTGAAAAATTAGATCCTAATTAGAGAGATAAAATAAATAATATGAGAATAGCTGTTGTTGGAACCGGTTATGTAGGACTTGTGTCCGGAACGTGTTTAGCGGAAACGGGAGTAACGGTAACCTGTGTAGATGTTAATAGTGCCAAGATTGAGTTGCTGAATAATGGGGGTATGCCTATTTATGAACCGGGGTTGGCAGAATTGGTCAGACGGAACCGGGAAGACGGACGGCTTTTTTTCACGACTTCATTGCAGGAGGCGTTGAGAGATGCGGATGCTGTTTTTATAGCTGTGGGAACTCCGCCTGATGAGGACGGAAGTGCCGACCTACACTATGTGCTGGATGTGGCTCGCGAAATCGGGGAGACCATACATGATTATATTGTCGTGGTGACAAAATCGACAGTACCCGTGGGAACCAATTACAAGGTAAAAGGTGTGATTCGGGCTGCATTGGAAAAACGAGGTGTAGAGGTGGCGTTTGACGTGGCTTCTAACCCGGAATTTTTGAAAGAGGGAGATGCGGTGAACGATTTCATTTCTCCGGACCGCGTGGTGATCGGGGTGGAAAGCGATCGTGCCCGTCGGGTTATGGAGCGTTTATATCATGCTTTTCTATTAAATAACACGCCGATTTATTTCATGGATATATTGTCGGCGGAAATGACTAAATACGCGGCGAACTCGATGTTGGCTACCCGTATTTCATTTATGAATGATATCGCTAATTTGTGCGAGATTGTCGGGGCTGACGTGGAAGCTGTGAAGAAAGGTATCGGTAGCGATTCGCGTATCGGGAAGAAGTTCCTGAATGCTGGGTGCGGTTACGGTGGATCCTGTTTCCCGAAGGATGTGAAAGCATTGATTCGTACGGGGGATGAGCATGGACATAGTCTGGAGTTACTGAAAGCGGTGGAACGGGTGAACGAGAATCAAAAAAGCGTTTTGTTCCGGAAGATCACTTCGCACTTCGGGACGGATTTGACGGGAAAACGTTTTGCCATGTGGGGTTTGTCGTTTAAACCGGGTACGGATGATTTGCGGGAGGCGCCATCCTTGGTGTTGGTTGATAAATTGCTAGAAGCTGGGGCCGTGGTGCGAGGATTTGATCCGGTAGCTATGGAGGAGTGTAAGAGACGGATAGGTGATCGTATCGAATACGCGGATAATATGTATGATGCGTTAACTGGTGCCGATGCCTTGATCGTGGTGACGGAATGGGCGGAATTCAAGATTCCCAAGTTTACTTTTATCGAAAAAGCGTTAAAGCATAAGATTATTTTTGACGGAAGAAATATATATAATCCGGAGCAAATGAAAGAGTTCGGTTACGTGTATTATGGCATTGGACGGAGAAAGAATTAGCAATTGACAATTGAAAAATAGATTTATGGTTTGCGACAAAAAAGTGTCTGGTTTGTGCGTGGAAATCTAAAATCTAAAATCAATAAATCTAAAATTGAAATGGTTCATTATCGAATATTGTTTATCGTGAATCCAATATCGGGATTCGGTTTGGGCTGGGAGATTCCTTACCGGATAAGGCGTATTGCGGCATACAAACACATCGAGTACAATATACGTTTCACGGAATATGCCGGGCACGCAAAAGAGATTGTGGAGCAGGCCAAGCAGCAGAATTACACGCATATTATCGCGGCAGGTGGGGATGGTACGGTAAATGAAATCGGTACTGCCTTGATAAATACGGGAATTGCTTTCGGCGTGATTTCTTTGGGGAGCGGTAATGGCTTTGCCCGTCATTTGGGCTTTTCCCAGATGATGAATAAAGCGTTGAAACAGGTTTTGAAAAGCGAGACTACGAATATTGATGTCGTTGAAATTAATGGACATTACTCGTTGAATGTGAGTGGTTTCGGGTTTGATGCTGAGGTGGCACACTTTTTTAGTACCATGAAGATCCGGGGTATATTTTCTTATATCTATTCAATTGTACATATGTGGTTTCGTTATCCCGGCAAGCGTTACGTGTTCCATATAAACGGGAAAACATGGGAGGAGGATTGTTTTGTATTGAGTGTTGCCAACAGTTCCCAGTATGGGAATAATGCTTCGATTGCACCCAAAGCTTCGTTGCGGGACGGATTGGTTGATGTTTGTATTCTGAAGCGGCCTAAATATTATCAAATACCCCGTTTCCTTTATTGTTTTATGAACTCTAAGATCGCCCGGCTTCCTTATTTTAGCGAGATCCAATGCGAGGAGGCCATTTTGGAAGGAGACTTGAATAAGGCTCATATTGATGGTGATCCATATACTTTGGAGTCGCCGGTAAAGGTAAAAGTACTCCCTGGAGTGTTGAAAGTGATTGCTCCCAAATTGTCCAGGAAGAAAAAGAGTAGGACGGTTTGATCTTATCTACAATTATTTATCCTGTGAGGATAGGGCTATCTGTTTCTCGATAAGTTGATCGAGGGAGATGAATGTTTCGGTTTTAGCGATACCGGGGATGTTCTGTAACGTGTTGATTAGAATATCCATTAGGTGTTGGTGGTCGTTGCATCTTAATTTAATCAAGAAGGTAAAACCGCCCGTGATAAAGTGACATTCTGTAACTTCTGGGATGCTTTCAATTTCTTTCACGACAGTCTTGTAGGTGTGGGCATGGTCAAGGATGACACCGATGAAAGCACATACACCGAAACCAAGTGCATCGGGTTTCACGATAAAACGTGAACCTTCAATAATACCGGAGTCTTCCATTTTTTTCACGCGTTGATGTATGGCAGCTCCGGATATGCCACATTCCCGGGCTATTTCCAAGAATGGGACTCTCGCATTTTTTACAAGGTGAGACAAGATCTTACGATCGATGTCATCGATTTGATATTTTATACTCATTGTTCTCTTTTTTACCTGTTAAAACTTAGCACGCTATACAGTTGTTTGCGTTGTTTGTAGTATTGCCATCCGTCTTCGTTCGTGATCGTTTTGATTACCCCATCGATCAGATTGTTGAAAATGGTAGCGAAATCAAAAACTTCGGGAGGATAAATCTCTTGATTGTGAATATCATTTAGTTTGGCAATATACATGCGGGCAACCATTTCGCTTGATACGTCGTTTTTGTACATGCCTTGTTGCATCCCTTTCTCGATATTAATTTTAATCTTCTCGTAGATAAAATCGGAACGTTCCTGCTTGTGCTGTTCGAAGAGAGCCGGAAATGCTTTGGCTAATTTGTAACTGACGGAAGGAGACACGTTAAAAAAGCGCTCGTGAATTTCATTCCCAACCAATAGTAAAATGTCAATCGCATTCCATCCATCGAAATCATATTCTTTGAATATCTCTTCAAAAGCGGTACGTTCTTGCTCGAAGATACTCTTCGCGATATCTTCCATGTCTGAGAAATTCTCGTTAATCTCCTCCAGAGAAGTTCCCATTTTTTTCAATTTATCGTCCGATAATTCGGTCCCGTAACGATAAACATAGTTCCTCAGTTTTTCTGTCAACTGGCACTTTTTCTCAGTCATAATGGATATGGTTATTATAATTTCTTGCCGTAAAGATACGAAACAATTAAGAATTGGAAGAATTATAAGTTGTAAATTATCATATTCTGATTATTTTTGTGTCCATACTGAGGATTTGAAACTTGGGATTGGAGATACTAATTTATAATGGAAACGATCGTGAAAAAGTTATTGTTATTGGCAAGTGTATTGACGTGGGCATCAGGTATTTTCGCGGAAGAAAAACCAAAGTTGGTGGTGGGAGTGGTGATCAGTCATTTTTATCCGGAATGGATGGATATGTATGGTAATGAATTGTCAGAGAATGGTTTGAAACGAATTATGAAGCAGGGGGTCCAGGTGAATGCGAATTATAATTATTTTTACACGCAAACCGGGGTGGATCATGCATCAATATACACGGGTATGTTACCCACGGAACACGGAATCGTGTCGAGAGCGTGGTACGATCGTTTGCGACGGAAACGTCAGTATGCTACCCAGTCTGATCGTTATACGGAGATCGGTGATCAACAGGCAGATAGTATAAAGAGTTTGTCCCCCGATTATTTACAAACCATGAGTTTGGGAAGTGTTATGAAATGGAATAATTCCATGTCCCGGGTGTTCAGTATTGCCATGAATGGCGATGAAGCCGTTCTGAGTGGCGGGAGTAGTGCCGATATGGCCATCTGGTTTAGCGAGAAAACGGGAAAATGGGTTTCCTCTTCTTATTACCGGTCGGAATTGCCCGAATGGTTGAGAATGTATAATACGTGGGTGGAGAGTGATCATTTCGTGAATAAGGGATGGATGATGTTGTCAGACGAGGATAAGTCGGCTGCCCGTATTCGCCTGACAAATCATTTTTATTACGATATCGCCCGGGCGAAAAAGGAATATAATACTTACCGGGTTTTGAAAGCCACGCCTTACGCGAATACGCTGGTGCGGGTATTGGCTGAAAAATTGATTGACGAGGAAAGGTTGGGTGTGGATAATGATCCGGATTTGCTGGCGTTGAATTTTTCCTGTTTGGACTATATGTCCCGGGATTTCACGATAGATTCGAGCGAGGAGAAGGATATGTTGATCCGTTTGGATATGGATATCGCGGCTTTGGTGAGTAAATTGGATGCCCGGGTCGGGAAAGGGAACTACACGCTGTTCGTGACTTTTTCCGAGATGCGGGAATTGATGCCGGAAGATTTGCGGAAGATTAAAGTGAATTCGGATTATTTCAGTATATTTAAGGCTGTAGCTTTGTTGAAGTCTTACTTGGGATTGGTTTACGGGCCGGGAGACTGGATTGTCGATTATGATCAGGGACAAATTTATTTGAACCGGGAATTGATAGAGCAGAAGAAGATTAATTTGAAAGAGATGCAGGATAAAGTGGCCGATTTTATGATCGAGTTCGAGGGGATGGCTAAAGTCATGACTGCCTATTCACTGACGCATACTTCTTTCCCGGAGGGGATAAATCGGTTGGTTCAGAATTCCTTCTCGCATAAGCGTGGCGGGGATGTCTTTTTTTGTATTCACCCGACTTGGGTGTCGGAATTGAAAGAGTTGGAAGATACTTATTTCCGGCATACCAAACGTCCTGTTGTCCCCTTATATCTATATGGTGCGGGGGTGAAGGCGGATTTGAAAGAGAATTGCATGATGTCAGATTTATTGCCTACCTTGTGTAAGATTTTAGGAATAAATGTTCCTTATACGGCACATGGGAAGGCGATGTTTTAGTTTTGTGTTTTTGCTTCCAAGTTTTCAATTTTTTTGTACTGAATCTTTTTGATTCGCCGGTTGTCGACTTCGAGCACCTTGAATTGGTGTTCCTTGTAAGTAATCACTTCATCCTTGTGGGGAAGTTCTCCCTTGATTTCTAAGATCAATCCGGCTAAAGTGTCGGCATCCCCTTCCACTTCTTGGAAAGAATCTTCTTCGATGTCCGTGATTTTGTAAAAGTCGTTCAACAGTGTGGAGGCCTCGAAAATGTATGCTCCATTTTTGTCCCGTGTGTACACGATTTCTTGTTCGTCGTATTCATCATTGATGTCGCCCACGATCTCCTCGATAATATCTTCCATCGTGACAATACCGGTTGTTCCCCCGTACTCATCAACAACGATTGCCAAATGAACTTTTTTCGTTTGGAATTCTTCCAGCAAGTCATTGATTTTTTTGGTTTCCGGAACAAAATAAGCCGGACGAATTAAGGTCTGCCAGTGAAAGTCTTCTTTTTCATCCAGATGTTGTAATAAATCTTTCACGTAGAGAATTCCCGTGATGTTATCTAGGTTTTCCTCGTACACGGGCATACGCGAGTAGCCGTGTTCCGTGATGATCTCTTTCACTTGCTGGTAGCTTGAACTCCCGTCAATGGCGATCACGTTGATACGGGGACGGATGATGTCGACCGCATCAATATTACCGAAACGGACGATGCCTTCCAGAATGTCTTTTTCTTCGTTAATAGCCGTGTCCTTGGTTAATTCCAAGGCTTTGGATAGTTGGTCGATGGATAAATTGTCCTTTTTATCCATGCGTTTGCTGATGATAGAGGTGGAACCGATCAGTAATGCGGATAATGGACGAAACAGGCGAGACAGGAAGGTTAATGGACCTGCCATGAAGATCACCATGTTCAGTTGGGAGCGATTAGCGTATAATTTAGGAATGATTTCTCCAGCCAGCAAGATCACGAAAGTGACCACGATTACTTGGATAATAAAACCTAGCGTGGGATAGGCCGAGAAATCAAATAATGAATTTACCAGATAAGTGGACAACACGACAATGGCTACGTTTACGAAATTGTTGGATATTAGAATCGTGGCGAGTAGCCGATTGGGTTTTTGTTGCAAGTTGCGAGCTTTCTCATACCCGTTGTCTTCCAAGTATTTCAATTGCGAGGGAGAAAGTGAGAAGTAGGCAACCTCTGAAGCGGAAATTAATGCCGAGCATAATAATAAAAGTAATAGAATAATGACGAAAATTAAATCGATGAAGGTGAATGTACCTGTAAAAATCTGCCCGGTAAGGGGAATATAATCTGTGTCCAAAATTTGTATAATTGGTTAAACTTAAATATCGCCGAAAGATACATATAAAAACTAAAAGATAAAAGATAAAAGGTAAAAACTAAAAGATAAAAGATTTCAAACGAATGGATCCGGCTTTCAACAATTAGTTTCTGTCTTTTATTTTTTATCTTATAACTTTTATCTCTTCGTTTAGAACGGGAGATCGTCACTGTCGTCACTACCGCTTAAATCGGGAGCTTGTGGCATGTGAGTGTCTTGAGGTTTCTCCCCGTTATCTTGTTTGCGGGATAGCATTTGGAGGTTATCCCCGTAAATCTCGGTCGTGTATCTTTTCACTCCGTTCTGATCGTCCCAAGAACGAGTTCTGATGCGTCCCTCGATGTAAAGCATCATTCCTTTACGAACGTATTTTTCGGCTATCTGAGCCAGATTGCGCCAGAGAACGATATTGTGCCATTCCGTTTGAGTGACACGTTCTCCATTTTTATTGTTGTACACTTCCGACGTGGCAAGGCTGAACCTTGCAATGGCAATACCTCCTTCGAGATATTTTACGTCCGGGTCGGCCCCGACATTACCGATAAGAATAACTTTGTTTACCATGTATATATGTATGGATTAAAATTTGTCACAAAGTACGGAATAATTTTGGAGAAAAAAAATAATCCTCATATCATCTTGTTACGATTCGTGATTTATTTTTGCTTGCGGAAGCAAGTGATAACTTTATTGTTGTCAGTTTAAATGAGGGAGCAGTCAAGGTAAAGATTTGTTGAAAAAAGTGGCGTGGGGTATGTGTCCTATGTTGACAATTAAATATATAGAACGCAAAAAATATTGACAAAAATGCGGTAGTTTGTTTCATTGTTTGTGGAAAAGATATATATTTGCAGTCTGAAATCTAG
>ENA-USUG01002893-USUG01002893.1-human-gut-metagenome-genome-assembly--contig:-NODE-2893-length-24830-cov-5.434129_pt1 | contig 24830 bp, 20 predicted proteins | sample MGYA00250059_ERZ773394 | MGnify/ENA primary metagenome ERZ773394 (study PRJEB29103, sample SAMN06111957) | human gut metagenome | biome: human gut; feature: ankylosing spondylitis patient; material... | reverse complement strand
GATTGTCCGAATTGAGATTGCACCAGGTATTTATGAAAATCTGATTACAAATCTTCCTGATATTGAATTTGATATGGATGACCTCAAGGAACTCTATCATCTCCGATGGGCACAGGAAAATGCATACCGTGACTTAAAATATCCGTTATGCCTGAAAGCATTCCATAGTAAAAAATATACATATATCGTTCAGGAAGTGTTTGCCAGAGCAATCATGCATAATTACTGTGCTGCTATTTCTCAGCATATTGAATTACCGGATCGTTCCCGAAAACTGCAATATCAGGTTAATTTCTCAGAAGCTGTCAAAATATGCAGAGATGATCTACGCAGCCGGACTAAAAATAATGCAATAAATATAGAAAGCCTGATTGCCAATAATATCGAGGTAATCAGGCCTAATAGAACCTTTCGCCGCCAAGCCAGGTTCAAACTACCTATGAGCTTTTGTTACCGATAATGATAACTGCTCATAATTAATATAGACCTTTTATCGATAAATGGGAAGTAAAATATAAATTTTTGCTTACCTTTATTAAGGTTACCCATAAACAGATGTTTTCCAATATTTTGTTGCATTAAGAAAAATAGCAGCTATAAAGAACTACTTTTTGTCAAACAAGGTGCATCCGTTTTTAGATAAATCCTTAAATATACTAAGCCTATAGCGCTTGGCGGATATATTTCTATTATTTTTCTCTTAAGTAAATGACATTGCTTTTGAACAGTAACTTTTTTTCTTATTCTACAGTGACACTTTTGGCCAGATTTCTTGGTTTGTCTACATCCAGACCCTTGGCAACGCTGACATAATATCCGAGAAGCTGTAACGGAACCACTGCAAGTGAAGTGGCAAAGTGCTCATCCGTCTTTGGAATATAAACGGTAAAGTCAGCAGTATCTTCAATGTTATAATGTCCAAAAGTAGTCAGACCCATCAGATATGCTCCGCGGCTCTTGCATTCTACCATATTGGAAACTGTCTTTTCATAAAGTTTGTTCTGTGTCAGAATACCGATCAGCAGTGTTCCGTCTTCAATCAGAGAAATAGTGCCATGCTTCAGTTCCCCTGCTGCATAGGCTTCCGAATGAACATAGCTGATCTCTTTCATCTTCAGGCTGCCTTCCAGACTGACAGCATAATCAATGCCACGGCCAATAAAGAACGCATCTTTTACATTCGCCTGTTTGGCGGCAAACCACTGGATCCTTTCTTTGTCGTCTTCCAGAATCTTGGCTATTTTTTCCGGAATGGCGGTCAGTTCCTGTATCAGCTGCTCATATTTTTCTGTGGAAATGGTTTCTCTTACTTTTGCAAACTGCACTGCCAGAAGATAGGATGCCATAAGCTGTGTGCTGTATGCTTTTGTTGTAGCTACAGAAATTTCCGGACCTGCCAGGGTATAGAAAACATTATCTGCTTCTCTGGCGATTGAAGAGCCAACTACATTTACGATGCCCAGTGTGCGGTTTCCTCTTTCTTTTGCTTCTCTTAACGCAGCCAGGCTGTCAGCTGTCTCACCGGACTGGCTGATGATGATCACAAGACCATTGGGATCCAGTATTGGATTTCTGTAACGGAATTCGGATGCCAGCTCTACACGAACCGGGATCCTCGCCAGATCTTCGATCACATACTGGGCTGCCATTCCTACATGATAGGCTGAGCCACATGCCACAACATAAATCTGGCTGATCTTTCGGATATCTTCGTCTGTAAGTCCTACTTCCGAAAGATCAATCTGTCCGTCTTTGAGTACGGAGTTCAGAGTATCCTTTACAGCTTTTGGCTGTTCGTGGATTTCTTTCATCATGAAATGTTCATATCCGCCTTTTTCAGCGGCTTCCGCATCCCATTCAATCGTCTTTGGCTCTTTTTCGATTTCATCACCGTCCAGATTGTAGAAAGTAATCTCTCCTTTTTTTACACGGGCCATTTCCAGATTTCCGATATAATACACATTTCTGGTATATTTCAGAATTGCCGGTACATCAGATGCAATATAAGATTCGCCGTTTTCCACGCCGAGAATCATAGGGCTGTCTTTTCTTGCCACATAAATTTCTTCCGGATAATCCTTGAACATAATTGCCAGCGCATAAGAGCCACGGATGCGGACCATCGCATGATTAATGGCATCTACCGGCGTTCCAAGGTATTTTTTATAATAATAGTCTACCAGTTTGACTGCTACTTCTGTATCTGTAGAAGAATAGAATGTATAACCTTTACGTGTAAGTTTATCTTTCAGTTCCTGGTAGTTTTCGATGATTCCGTTGTGTACAGCAACGACATTTCCATCGTCGCTCATATGCGGGTGCGCATTAATTTCAGATGGCTCTCCATGGGTTGCCCATCTGGTATGGCCGATTCCACAGGTTCCGGGAACGGACTCTCCATTGTTCGTCTTTTCTGCAAGAACTTTCAGTCGACCTTTGGCTTTAATAATTTCTACATTTTTTTCTCCGTCACGCACTGCGAGTCCTGCTGAGTCATATCCTCTGTATTCCAGTTTTGAAAGTCCGTGCAGCAGAATCGGTGCTGCCTGACTGTTGCCTGTATATCCTACAATTCCACACATGATTGATATCCTCCCTTAAGCTTTTTCAATGTTCATGATTTCATGATTTTTTCCCTGAAATCTTTTCATATTCTTTTATTTCTTTTTTATATCTTTTTGTATGAACTCTATAATATCTATGATATGTCGCTGTAATCCGGAGTTTTACTGTATCATTGCCAGCTTTCTCCTGTCATTTTATGTCGTGTGTCATTGTATCATGTGTAGTTGTACATGACAAGAGAATGTCAGAAAACAGAATTCTCTGTTTTTTCGAAAGTACTTTCATTTCTTATCTTTGCTGCCCGTAAAAATGTTACTGTTCTCTCCTCGCACAATAACAGTTACTCCTGATCCTGTCTCTTTCTCTGGTAATGCCTTCTACGGTTCCGGTAATCGGAACAGCCACAACCGTCGAAGCAGCCACAACAAATCGCTTTATCAATCACCAAACTCTTTCCATGTACAAGGGAACTACCAGACAATTAAAAATTAATGGTGTTTCTTCAGGCAAAGTAAAATGGAGCAGTCAGAACAGCCACATTGCTGCGGTAAACTCCAATGGAAAAGTAAGAGCCAAATCTTCCGGCAGTACAACGATCGTTGCACGGGTAGGCAGCCAGTATTCCGCTGTCAGGTAACGGTTAAGATCAGACAGACTTCCAGACCTGCTGTTCAGGATTCTGTATGGCTTTCAGCTACAGGCAGTAAATATCACCGGATTCCCAACTGCGGACGTATGAATCCCAACACCGCACGAAAAGTATCTCTCAGTGATGCCAGAAGCTGGGGATATGAAGCCTGCCGAAATTGTTATCGCTGACCATTCCAGTCAGAAACAGGGCTCCTGCTGAGCAGGAACCCTGTTTTTTCTTTCTGTGCCTTATGTATTTCTGCGCTTTGTTATTCTATGCTTTGTTCTTTCTGTACTTTGTTCTTTCTGTACTTTATTATTTCTATGCTTTGTGTGTATCAATTGTCTTTACCTTACTTCGAAGTCTTACTCTTCACTGCTGACCATCCGCTGTACACTTTATTTCCCAGTGTATTGTAGGAATATGCCCGGATTCTGTAGTAGTATTTGGTGCCTTTTTTCAGGCCGGTATTGGTGTATTTGAGGGTGGAGCCGGATTTGACGGTTGCTATCTTTTTATAAGAACCTGTAGTTCCAATCCTGCGGTAGATTTCATAGCCTTTGGCATTTCTGGATTTTTTCCAGGCAAGTACGAGTTTTCGGGCAGAGGTGTTGGAAAGTCCGCTGAGAGTTGGTTTTGCAGGTTTTACTGTGGTATTGTCCACATCATAGGTCTTCTTTGTCATCTGCAGGACAGATTTTGAGCCTGTACCGTAGGTGTTTCTGCTTGTCTGATCGTATCGGAAGTAAATATTTCCGTTCTCTGTTTCGTAAGTATATCCCTGAGAAAGGCTTCCATAAGACGGTGTATTGAGGAAAAGTCCTCCGTTTTCTCCTGCGGTGCCTTCATCGCTGTTTGTGATATCTGCAAGATAGTATCTTCCATTCTGTTCTACAATATTCCACATATGGGCACCTGCACCGGTTCCGCCGTCCATCTCTCCGGTGACTGTGTAGCAGGTAATATCGCTGAGATCACACAAATACTGGAATGCTTTGGAGTAACCTTCGCAGACCACTTTTGTGGAATCATTTCCGTCAAATACCCAAATCAGCTGCCATGGATCTCCGTAGCCACCTCTGTAAGAGCCGGAAACTGCGGCATAATTATAATCAGTCAGGTAGCAGATCATTTCTTTATAGGCGATCAGTTTCTTCACTTCTGACATGTTTTTAAATTCATTTACGATATATTTTGCGTTGGCTGCCGCATTTTTGGCTGTTTTTACCATACTGGCATTTACCTGGTATCTGTTATAGGCATACCCACTGCATACAGGCATGGATACTGTCAGGTCAGTAATCTGTGCAATACGTTTTCCGCCACTTACAGTTACAGAGTAATTATAGGTCCACTGCGTAATATCTGTCTTTTCATACCAGTACAGTTCATAAGGACAGTCTGCCAGCAGGCAGGTGATGATCCTGCTGGTATTCAGGCTGTTAAATTTCTGGCTGGCTTCCTGTCCTGCCCACGATCCGGAAGATGAAGTCTGCCAGCGCAGCCCCAGGTCAGAGATAATTTTAAATTTTGTAGTTCCGCCATTAGCTGCTATGCTGGTGATCTTTGCTTTCATTTCCTCATAGAGAGCCTGCTGGACACCGGAAAGAGCAGTTTCTGCTATAGATGTCGCCGGGGCTGTGGAGCTATCCTCTTCATAGAAAAACTGGTTTGCGTATTGTCCGAACAGTTCATCGCTGTCTGCCTCGTTTTCTGTCTCAGGTATCAATCCTTCGGTTACCTGTACAGAACCATCTGGAAGTTCCTTTGTAATCCGCCCGGTAAGTGCAGAATCTTCTGCGAAATCAGTCTCTTTCTGGATTCCTGTTGTGAATATATCCTCTTCTTTTCCCTTTATCTCTGTATTCTGAGATTCATATACGGCTGCATCTGTCCCATCTGTAAAATCTTCTGCTGCCAGTGTCGGCACTGTCATACTTCCTACTGCCAGCATCAGGCTCAGTCCAAGGCTGAGAAATCTTTTTCTTTTGTGCATCTGTCCGTCCTCCTTGATTTCTGAAATCAGAAAATCCTGTATCTTACTTTTCTATCATAAGAATACAGGATTTCCATTCATAAGACAAGTAATACGTGCCAAGTCGACATTTTTCATGATATTTTCGCAGGGAGAAGAACAAGCAGGCAGAAGAATCCGTTTTTCTCATAGACTTCCATCAGTCCGTCTGCTGCCTTTATAATATCCCGGATTTCTTCCATCCCGATTCCATGTTTTCGGGATTCTTCTTTGGTTGTTTTCAGATTGGGATTGGTATCCAGCACAGAAGCCGTGATTTTGTTTTCCACAAGGATGCTGACATATTCTTCTTTTTTGCGAACGACCAGATTGATCCTTTTTTCATTTTCTTCACGACAGCTTGCTTCTATGGCATTATCAAGAATGTTCAGCAACAGTATGATCACATGAAAATTATCCATATGCGAAAAATCTCCTTCTATCATACTGAAAGTACGGATGCCCAGTTCTTTACATCTGCTGAATTTAACACTAAGTACCGCATCCAGTATCGCATTTCCTGTTGCCGGAACCTCTTCTGTTTTTCCGTAAAAGTAGTTCTCCTGCATACCCTTCAGGTAAACTTCCAGATCTTTGTATTTCTTCTGTTCGATCAGCCGCTGCATGCAGATTGCATGATTTTTATAGTCGTGATAGAGACGGGCATACTGCTTCTGATCATTCTGCATTGCCTCCTGACCGGCTTTCAGCAGATCCACCGTTGTCTGAAGTTCTTTATTCTGCTTTTCCAGTTTTCTTTTTTTGTCCTGCTGATCGAGGATCAGGCAGCCGGTTCCCATAATAAACAGGATTACCACAATTGCTATCATCAGTTTCGTTATCATTTTATATTATCTCCAGTTTCAATCTTATTTCCAGCGTCTCATATATTCTCTTTTCGTTTTCTCCATGCATTCTCTGCTCACGGACAGAATTGCTCCGTTCTCCATTGTAATGGTAGAGTTTCTGGCATTGATTCTTCTGCAGTAGCGTATATTGGCAATGCATCCCTGGTTAATCTTTATAAATCCCGGAATCTGCAGTTGTTTTTCGCATTCCTGAATGCTTCCACGAAATCTCTCCTTTTCTTTTCCATTCAGATGAATCGTGATCGCATGCTGAAAATGAGACAGATATATCATCTCTTCTGTATCCAGATTTCGATATTCTGTTCCCCGCTTATAGCGGAAAAATATTTTTTTCTCTTCTCTCCTGTTGATATATTCCTGAATAATACCCGGCAGATCTTCCTTCAGACAGCTCTTTCGCAGAAACTGAAGTGGATAATAATGAAGTGCTTCAAACACCAGATGGTCATACGCAGTTACAAATACAATTTTCTGATTCTGTTTTTTCTCCCTCAGTTTCTTTGCCACATCCATTCCAGTGGTTCCCGGCATGGAAATATCCAGAAAGATCAGATCCGGGAAGTCTTCCGGTTCTGTCTGGCCGACTTTTTGCAGAAGGTTCTTTCCGTCTGTATAACAGGAATATTCACATTGCAGTCCGTGTAATCCAAATTCTCTCGCCAGAGCTTCTTTCATTGTTTCTGTAAATATCACTTCATCATCACATATCACAATCTTTAACATATCTTTCCACTCTCTTTATCTTACGTTTTGTTTTTGAAAAAAGTTTAACAAATTTTGTCTGGCTTGGCAAACGGAGTGTCACATTCTGCACGGTTTGCGTCATATCTTTTCGATTTTCGCTCTGATTCTTTGCTTTTCGCACTTTATCGACATTATTTTATGTAACATAAAAATCTCCCTGTTTCTGCGAATACAAAGCTGTATTGCAAAAAACAGAGAGATTTTTTTACTGATAATTTCAGGATAAACCCCCGATTTTTTCTAAAAATCTTCGGAACATCTGTCAGTTTTTCAGTTTGTTTTTCTTTCTGGCAATTTCGAGAAGTTCATGGTTTCTGGCATTCATGGTGCCGAATTCCTGTAAAGGGCAGATAACTTCCCTGCATGTTTCCATCACTCGCAGGGCTTCCTCAAATGCCTCCTGCGAAATACATTCAAATGGTTTCTCTGTGATCACTTTTCCGGCGAGTGCACTGGCTACCTGATAATCTGCATCATTGGTATGAAGCACACCTGCCGCAAAAGGAATCCCCTGTCTCTGGAGACGGCGGTAAACCGGGATTCCGCTTCCATTGCCTCCGATGACAAAGACCTGTGGCTCACCTTCCGGCGCCTGCATCTCCACACAGCCAAAATCCGCATTGTAACTGCCTCTGGTAATTCCATACAGCCGGCGGATATAATCCGAAGTAAAAATTTCTTCCGGTGCACCGTATTTCTCTATATATTCGCCATGCACACAAATCACTTTATCCGATACTTTCTGCGCAAGATCCAGCTCATGAAGGGACATAATCACAGTAAGCTGGCGATCCAGTACCATCTGTTTGAGGATGGTAAGAAGTTCCAGTTTATGCCGGATATCCAGAAAAGAAGTCGGCTCATCCAGGATAATAATCTCCGGTTCCTGGCAGATGGCGCGGGCAAGAAGGATTCTCTGACGCTGACCGTCACTGATCGCAGTAAAATCGCGGTCCTTTAAATCCCAGGCATGGACCGTCTCCATCGCTGCCCTGACTTTCTCTTTGTCCTCTGAAGAAAGGATTCCCAGTGTTCCGGTATAAGGATAGCGTCCGGTCGCCACAATGTCTTCACATGTCATCAGTTCCGGGCGCATTCTCTCGGTGAGTACGACTGCCAGTTTCTGAGAGACTTCTTTATTGGACATCTTTGCCATAAGCTGCTGCTCCAGATAAACGGTTCCGCTGATCGTAGCAAGCTGACGGGTGATGCTTTTTAAAATAGTAGATTTTCCTGCACCATTCGGTCCGATCAAGGTAAGGATTTCACCTTTCTTTAACTGAATATTAATCTCTTTGATCAGCGGTTTTCCGTCATAGCCAACGGTAAGCTGATCTGTATAAAAAAAATAATGTCCCTGATCTTTTTTACCTTGCTGGTTATTTTGCTGTTTGTTTTGCTGTCTATTTTGTTCTTTACTGCTGTTCTTCTGCATTTAATGGTTCCTTTCCCTCAGCGTTTCTGTCTGCGGATCATGATATAGATAACTACAGGTGCACCAAATACGGCAGTTACGGAACTGATGCTCAGTTCTGTAGGTGCAAACACCGTTCTGGCAATCAGGTCACAGAACAGGCAGAATACTGCACCTCCCAGGAAACAGGCAGGGATTACCAGCAGCGGACGGGCAGTTTTCAGCAGGCTTTTGACAATATGAGGTACCGCAATTCCCACAAAGGAGATCGGTCCGGCGAAAGCTGTCACACAGGCAGACAGAATACTGGAGAGCAGAATCAATGCAATACGGAAAAGTTTGATATTGACTCCCATATTCTGAGCATATACTTCCCCAAGCTGGTAGGCTCCGATCGGTTTGGACATAAAAAATACGATGATCATGGTAAGCGCTACCACTGCTACCATCACCCGCACATTGCTCCAGGACATACCGGAAAAGCTTCCCAGTGACCAGTTATGCAGATTGACAATGTTAGAATCATCCGCGAACGTAACCACGAAGTCTGTGACTGCCGAACAGATATATCCGATCATGACACCACTGATGACCAGCATGGACATATTGTGGACTTTTTTCGCAACCAGCAGAACGAATCCCATAGAAATCATGGAACCGATAAAAGCCGCAATGATCATAGCTGCGGACCCCATGGAGATCGATCTGCTGAGAAAGAAGATCATCAGAAGAGCCACCACCAGTTTTGCACCGGAAGAAATTCCCAGTACAAAAGGACCCGCGATCGGATTGTTAAAGAACGTCTGAAGGAGAAACCCGGAAACGGAAAGTGCTCCTCCCAGAATAATGACTGCCAGGATTCGCGGAAGACGGATCTCCCATATGATATTGTAGGCAGTATCATCACCCTGATGCCTGAAAATAATGTTCAGAATCTCCCCTACAGACAGATGGATGCTTCCGGCATTTACATTCCAGATAAAGAGTACAACCAGCAATACTGCCAGTATCAGAAAAGCAAACCAGTATCTGGCTGCACGTTTTTTGTCATCCATGGTGTTTTATTCCTCTCATATAACATAATTTTTATGATATCAGGGTCAAAAAAGACCCTGACATCATTTTTATTTCAGTCGATGCATGTAGCTGAGTTCATCCAGTGAATCGTCGTCTGTCGTAAGGATTGTATGGATATCTTCGATCATGGTTCCCAGCTCTGTCGTCTCCTGGAACAGATTTTTGCCGGTGCACCAGACATTGCCGTCTTTCACTGCCTTGAAATCAGCCAGAAGATTACTCTTTGCAAGAAGTTCATCAATGGTGGACAGTTCGCCGTCAATGGTGCTGTTGTAGATAATATAATCTGCATCTTTTGCCTTGGCGTAAAACTCTTCCATCTGCATATTCATGGTAGACAGGGCATTATCGCTCTCTCCGGTATCTTCCGGAACATATTTGCCTCCAGCCAGTTCGATCATATTGGATACATAATCATTATTTTTACGCACATTGACTGCACCTGTGGAATTGATATAGAAAAATGCCACGGTTTTTCCTGTGTCTTTATCATCAGAAGCGAGGACTTTATCCAGCTTGTCGCTCTGCTCTTTAAACGCCGTCTCTGCCACATCTTCTTTTCCCAGCAGAACTGCATAAAGCTTCATCCACTCTGTTCTTCCAAGCGGATGACTTTCGTAACTGGAACGTTCTACCATAACAGGAATGCCAAACTGTTCCAGTTTTTCCTGTACTTCCGGATTATGGTGGATCATGGTGGATTCAATCGCAAGATCACATCCCTCATTCAGGATCAGTTCATAGTCCGGTGCATTGTATTTGCCTGCATAGATCATGTTTCCGGATTCCATGGCATCTTTTGCTTCCTGAATATACCATCCGCTCTCCTGGGTTCCGGAAAGACGGATCTGGTCAATGCCGTCGATTGCACGAAAAAGGTCCATGGCTGATGTCGCCACAAGATAGATATTGTCAATTGGCTGCTGCAGCACAGTGATATCTTCATCCAGTCCCTCCGGCACTTCTTTTCCTTCAGGCACTACCAGAAATTCACCTTCCTGATCGATCGTGATCAGCGCATATCCATCGTTATAATAATCCACGCTGAACTCTTCGGCATAGGAAAGCTCCATTGTGTGATCAAAAGTCAGTCCCGGAATCTCTTCCGGTGTACGGTCAGGGTCTATGGCTGCCTGTACCGTACAGGTACAGCAGAAAACTGCCAGAAACAGTAACGCCGCCAGAAAACCATAGAGAATATTTTTTTCTCTGAAATGTTCTTTTGTATATGTTATCAGATTCATCTCTTTCATTTCCTATCTTTTACCAGACCCTGTTTATTTTGTTTCCTCTGATGCTTCATCGGTTGTTTCTTCAGTTTTGTCTGCTTCTTTTGATTCTTTTACAGTTGAAGAATCAAAATTTAAAGTGTAGTCAATCTCATGAGGCTCGCTCATTGCTACGGTATCTGCTGTTACTTCCATCTCTGCGTCAAAAACACTGACCGGGATTTCAAATGTAGAATTTCCGTCTGTATTGACCGGTTCATATTTCTCTCCGTCGATCAGCATATAGTCATAATTCGGGCTGCTCCATACGATTGTTGCAGTCGCCTTATCCCCTTCTACTTTGATCGCTGCCGGAGAATCTATGGTTGCTCTGCCGGAACCACCTGTAAGAGTTACCTCCATAGTATAATCACCATCTTCCAGGTTAAGGTCTGCCAGTGTTTTGCCTGCGTCTTTATCCTCTGTATCTTTGTCTTCTGTATCAGCATCTTCCTGAGATTCATCTTTTACAGGATTCTTGACGCTTACTTTATGATCATACCATTTGCCTTTTGTTCCAATCAGAGCTACGTCAAATTCTTCATCAATCGCCGGTACCGGAATATCAAATCCGTAAACTTCCTCGCTCATTCCATCGCTGTATGTAACTGTATCTGTAGTCGGCTCGAGAAGTTCTGCTCCGTCTTTCTGCGCATCTTCTGCTGTTCCCGCAAAAAGATTAAGGATCTTTTTGGATGCGAGACTTACATGGATGGTCATCTTTCCGTCTTTTACGGTAAGCGTTCCTTTTCCGTCATTTGCTTCATTTACATGGAACATACCGCTGTCTGTGTCAAATTCAGCAGTATATACACCATCTTCCAGTGTATTTTCCGCAGATGATGCATCTTTCTTATCATCCGTGTTTTCTGCATCTGTATTCTCTGCTTTTTCTGCATCTTTATCATCTGCTGTATCTTTCGCATCCGTGCTCTCTTCTGTTGTTTCTGCTGCATCTTTTGCATCTGTTTCTGCCAGAACCGGACTTGTGGCAAGTAATGCTGCTGAAATGGTAAGTGCTGACATCATTAATGTAATGGAACGTTTTTTCATGGTAATCTTTCTCCTTTATCTCACTTTATTTTTATCAGATATATTATATAATGATAAAAAATCTCATTCTTTCTCATTATATAATATATCTGCCCGGAAACTTTTGCAAGTTCTCCGGGCAGTAATCGTTTGGGCAATATTGAAATCATGTTACTGTTCAATCAACGTTCAGTAACAAAATAACTATGCATTCTTACTCTGCACTATTCTTTTATTATTCAGCGTCTTCTGTCTCTGCTGCATCATCTGTTGCAGTGTCATCTGCTGCTGCATCATCAGATGCTTCTGCGTCAGCATCATCTGTTGCTTCTGCATCATCAGCAGTTCCAAGAGAGTCGATGGCTGCTTTTGTATGCTCTACATAAAGATCTTCTACAGCTTCGATTCTTCCAAGACCTTCGATCTGGCAGTCAACACTGTCGAAATCTCCGGATGCCTCAAACTGGCTCTTCCAGGAATCTTCATCATCACCGGCCATATCGTTGTTAGCGTGGTCACCGGCAACAACCATCAGAGGACGAAGAACAACGTTTTTAAATCCTGCATCTTTAACTTTTGCGATAACTTCTTCGCATGCTGTATCTTCCGGTTTTCCTTCTACAGTACCGATGAAAGCGTTTGTGAATCCAAGGTCATCCATCTGTGTCTGCATCTGGTCATAAGTTACATTAGCTGTATGGGATGTACCATGTCCCATGAATACGAATGCTGTACCAGCATCTGCCGCTGCCTGCATATCATCGAATCCTGCTTCCTGGCATGCTGCATCTGTGATTGCCTGAGCAACTGCTTTCTTATCATCGTTGATTACTGTAGTGTCATCGCCAACTTCACCAAGCATTGGCTCTGCGATTGCTACGGATTCAAATTTATCTTTGTATCCATCGATAGCTTCTACCATCTCATCATATTCTGCACCATGCATCAGATGTGTAGGCTGTACAACAAGGTTCTTAACACCATTATCTACTGCACGGTCAAGTGCCTGCTGCATGTTATCAATTACTTCATCATCTCTTGCATCTACATGGTTGATGATGATCTGTGCTGTAAATGCACGTCTTACAGACCAGTCCGGATATGCTTCTGCAAGTTTATCCTCAATACCTTTGATATCCTCTGCACGGCTGTCGTTGAAGGATGTACCAAAGCTTACTACAAGAAGTTCGTTCTCACCGATCTCATCCTGGTTACGTGGATCATCTTTGGAAGCATCACCTGTGTCACGTCCAAAATATTCAGGGCTTGCTTCTTCACCTTCTACCAGTTCCTTCTGAGCATCTGTCAGCTTATCCCATGCTTCTTTAGCTGCTTTGCAGTCTTCATCAGTTGTATCATTTCTTTCCTGAACATAGATCTTATCGATCAGGGCAGCTACTTCATCTGCTGCTTTCTGATCTGCATCTTCATCACCTTCAGAAGCATCTTCTGCATCGGTTGCTTCCTCGTCTGCTGCGTCTTCTTCTGTTGCTTCTGCATCATCTGTGGATTCGTCTGCTGTTTCCTCTGTAGCTGTGTCGTCAGATGCATAAGCAACTGCGCCTGTAGCTGCAGTCATAGAACAGGTCATGGATACTGCCAACAGTAAAGCTAACATAGATTTTCTTTTCATTTCAATTTCCTCTTTTATTCTTGTATTTCCGGACAAACGTATGCAAAAAAAGACAGCCACAGTCCCTGCGGCTGCTGTTTCCCATAAATACATGGTGTTTATAAAAGAGCTATGTAAGTTATGAGAATACAGGACCGTAACCCGCAGTCCTTAAATTCCTCGCCAAGGCAGTTCTCCTGACTTTGTTCCTCACCGCTTTCCCTTCCCGGTTTCCCAGTGGTTTCTGAAAGCCGCTCCCATTCACAGTGACGGTATCGTTCCGGACTCTCACCGGATTCTCTTTTATACATCAATTATGATGCGACCCTGACGTTATAACAATTGCACATATTCAATTCGGATATTCTTTTTTTACCACATCTGGCGGAAAATGTCAATACAATAACAAAAATTCTCTAATTTCCGGCAGACTTCTTGTTTTATTCCTGTGTTTCTGTCAGTGTTATCAAGCGGATATTCGCAATCCGCTTCGCTACTTGCTCATAACCGAATAACTGCTCCGCAGTTTATCAGAAGGAGTTTCCACTCCTCCTGATACAAGCAAGTCCCCACCCACCGCTTATTGCTTTTCGCAATTGAAGCAGGGGACTTACTTGATTCGGTTAAAAAAGCAGGTTCTGCTGCCTGTATGGCAGGCTGCCCCGATCTGCTCCACCTTTGCAAGGATCGTATCATTGTCACAGTCCAGTGTCAGTGATTTCACAAACTGCAGGTGCCCGGAGGTCAGACCCTTTGTCCAGAGTTCATTACGGCTTCTGCTCCAGTAAGTCATTTTTCCTGTTTCAAGTGTCGTATTAAAAGCCTCTTCATTCATATATGCCAGCATCAGGACTTCATTTGTCTGATAATCCTGAGCGATCACAGGAACCATTCCATCGCTGTTTAATTTAAAATCAGACCATGCAATGCTGCATTTTAATTTTGCTGTGTTTTCCATATCATCCTTCTCCTTTTCTCATATATCTCAAAAGATATTCCATATTCCAAAAGATATTCTATATCTCAAAAGATGTTCCGCAGGTCTGACAGATTTTTTTATTCCTGCCATTCCGGGAACATCTTTTATTATTAACTATACTTTTATCAGACAGAGATCCGGCTATGCAAGGCTGCCCTTCGTGGACAGAACGTCCGTAATTCTTGGATCATAGGATGTAGCTGCATCCAATGCCTTGGCAAAACTCTTAAACATCGCTTCTGCCACATGATGATTATTTCCGCCGCTTAACACTTTAATATGTAAATTCATTCCACAGGAATAGGAAATCGCATAGAAAAATTCCTTCACCATCTCTGTAGACATATCACCGATCTTATCTGTGGTAAACTCTGCATCCCAGGCAAAATACGGTCTTCCGGACAGATCAACGGCACAGAGTACCAGAGATTCATCCATCGGAAGAATACAGCTTCCATAACGCTTAATTCCCTTCTTGTCTCCAATCGCTTCCTTCAAAGCCGTTCCCAGCACAATTCCCGTATCCTCGATCGTATGATGATCATCCACATGAAGATCCCCGTGAACTCTCACGGACAGGTCAAACAGCCCATGACGGGTAAATCCATCCAGCATATGGTCAAAAAATCCCACACCTGTCTCAATGTCAGAATATCCGGTCCCGTCCAGATTAATCTTCAGTTTAATTTCCGTTTCCTTTGTATTTCTTTCTACTGAAGCTTCTCGTGCCATAATTAAGTCCTCTCTGTTCTTCTTATTTATCCTCATCCTCGAAGCGGACTGCAATGGAATTTGCATGTGCAGTAAGCTGTTCGGAAGTCGCAAACTGGATGATATCTTTATGGATATCACGCAGTGCTGCCTTTGAATAATAGACAATACTGGATTTCTTAATGAAATCATCTACAGAAAGTGCGGAGAAGAATTTCGCGGTTCCATTGGTCGGAAGGACATGGTTCGGACCTGCAAAATAATCTCCCAGAGGCTCAGAACTGTATTCTCCGATAAAGATTGCGCCTGCGTTCTTCACCTTCATCATATCCTCGAACGGATTTGCCGTCACAATCTCCATATGTTCCGGAGCGATCTCATTGGCAGCTTCAATTGCCTCATCCATATCTTCTGCAATCAGGATATATCCGAAGTTATCCAGAGATTTCTGAATGATCTCTTTTCTGGAAAGAACCTCCACAAATCCCTTCACTTCTTCATCTACCTTGGCTGCAAACTCCTCGCTTGTTGTGATCAGGATTGCACACGCCAGCTCATCATGTTCTGCCTGGGACAGAAGGTCTGCTGCCACAAAATGCGGATTTGCAGTCTCATCTGCCAGAACAAGAATCTCACTCGGGCCTGCGATAGAGTCAATACTTACATAACCATAAACAGCCTTCTTTGCAAGAGCAACAAAAATATTTCCAGGACCAACGATCTTGTCTACCTTCGGAATACTCGCTGTGCCAAATGCCAGCGCACCGATCGCCTGCGCACCGCCGACCTTATAAATCTCATCTGCACCGGCTTCCTTCGCAGCTACCAGAGTAGAAGCACAGATTTTTCCATCTTTTCCAGGAGGAGTTGTCATGACAATGTGCGGTACCCCTGCTACCTTTGCAGGCACAATATTCATCAGTACAGAAGACGGATAAACAGCCTTTCCACCCGGTACATAAACACCGACACGGTTTAACGGAGTCACTTTCTGACCAAGCATAGTTCCGTTTGTCTCACTGGTAAACCAGCTGTTCTGAATCTGTTTCTCATGATATTTACGGATATTCACCAGTGCCTTACGGATAACACCCAGAAGTGCAGGATCGATCTGTGCATACGCCTCCTCGATCTCCGCCTCTGTGACACGAATCGTCTCTTTTGTCACCTCTGCCTTGTCAAACTCCTTCGTATAGGCAAAAAGAGCTTCATCCCCGTCCTTTTTCACCTTATCCAGAATCTGTGCAACTGCGGACTCAAACTTTCCATAATTATTCGGGCTTCTTTTCAGCAGATTTTCCAGAATATCTTTTGTTGATTCTTTTGTTAATTTTACTGTACGCATCTTACTTCTCCTCCTGCAGAACTCTTCTTAAGTCTTCAATGAGTTTGCGAATTCTCTCATTCTCCATCTTCATGCTTACCTGGTTGACAACCATTCTGGCAGACAGCGGGCAAACCTCTTCCAGTACCTTCAGGCCATTCTCTTTCAGAGTACTTCCTGTCTCCACGATATCCACGATCACTTCAGCCAGCCCGACGATCGGTGCCAGCTCAATTGAACCATTCAGTTTGATCAAATCCACAGTCTGATGCTTTCTGTTAAAGAAATAATCCTTCGCAATATTCGGATATTTGGTCGCCACACGGATTAACTGATTATTCTCAAGCACTTCTCTCGCACTCTCCGGTCCGCACACACACATCTTGCACTTTCCAAAACCAAGGTCCATCACCTCATAAAGTTTACGGCCTTCCTCCAGGAGCGTATCCTTACCCACGATTCCGATATCCGCTGCTCCATACTCCACATAAGTCGGAACATCCGGACCTTTTGCAAGGAAAAACTTCATCTTCAGGTCTTCATTGACAAAAATCAGTTTACGGGAGTCCTTATCCTTCATCTCTTCACAGGTAATCCCTGCTTTCTCAAACATTTCCATTGTTTTATTGGCAAGTCTGCCTTTCGTCAGGGCAACTGTCAGGTATCTCATGATTACTTAATCCTCCTTCTTCAAACGTAACGCCACATTATGACCTTCTGCGCGAAGCTTCTGTGCTTCTCTGATCGCTTCTGCACGGTTCTGCGGCTCATATTCGATCACTTCCGGCTTCTCTTCCTTCTCAGAAATCAGTTTCTGGCTGGAAAGAGCAAGAAGAAGGTTATCCACTTCAATGGCAAAACCAATAGATGCTGCCGGCTTGCCAAAATGCTTCATCAGACCATTATAACGGCCACCCTTGATCATCGGCTCCCCGGTTCCATAAGTATACGCCTGGAAAATAATTCCCGTATAATACTGATACTTACTGAGCATACCGAAATCAAAAGAAATATACTTCTCATATCCATAAGTCTTCATGATCTCATAAATCTCTTCCAGTCTGGCAACCGCCTCCAGCGCACACGCATTGTTGGTAAGGCTTCTCGCTTTCTTCAGAACTTCCTCAGAACCAAACATCTGCGGAATCTCCACAAATGCCTTCACCATACTGTCCTTGATCTTCTGCTCTGCCACAAATTCCTCCACACCGAAAGAATTCTTCTGGGAGATCAGAGTACGAAGACGCTCTTCCGCCTCTGCGCCAAGCTCCGCTTCCTTTAAAAGAGATTTAAAATAATCCACCTGTCCGACACTGACCTGAAACTCCGTCAGACCTGCTGCCAGCAGACACTCCACGGTCATCGCCAGAAGCTCTGCATCCGCATCCGCAGATTCATCCCCGATACGCTCCACGCCCATCTGTGTCGTCTCTTTCAGACGGCCTCTGTAACTGGAATTGTTAATAAATGTATTACCTGTATAGCACAGGCTCACCGGTTCCTTATCCGGTGAAAAATAAGTCGCACACGCCCTGGAAACTGACGGCGTAAAATCCGGTCTGAGCACCAGAGTATTTCCCTCTCTGTCAAAGAACTTGTATAATTCCTTAGAAGGAATCGTTCCTACCTCACGGCTGAAAACTTCAAAATATTCAAATGTCGGGGTCTCTATATCTTCATAGCCATAACGATGAAAGACACGATGGATTTTCTCCTGTACCTTCCTTTTCTGGCTGCATTCGCCATTGTAAATGTCTCTTACACCTTCTGGTGTATGAAAAATACGCTGCATGTTGTGGCTCCTCCTCATGTGTTCTTGCTTCACTTTACTACGGTAACGTGTTACCAAATTATCAAGTTGATATGAAAACTAGATAAAATTATAAAATGTTTTTCTGAAATTGTCAATCCCTAATCCTGTAAACATGCGTCCCTTTCGCTCTCACTCATCCCTCCGATCCAGGTCCCTCTGAATCCCCTCAAGATAAGGCACCAGCACGCCGCCCCCCTTCTTATCCAGATAAAACTCCTGCGCAAGCTCCTCCCTCCGGAAACTCTTACGCCCTCCATCCTCCATCCTCTTCCAGAACCCCAGAAGTTCTCTCAGAGTAAGATAATAAAACAGATTCTCATGACTGAAAAAAATAAGAAAAAAAGCCACACCCCCCTGTTTCTCAAAGGCTTCCATAAATTCCACCTGATGAGAATGGATATTTGCCAGAGGAAAAGTGTCGGTGCAGCATTCTTTGGCATCGAAGCAGACAGGAATCCCCTGCACTGCTCCGATGTAATCTACGGTACTTCTCTGCTCAAAATAAGCCAGAGTAATATGCCTGTTCTCCTTATCCATGCGGACCGGAGTGATCGGGGTCGGAATTTTCTGGATGAGAGCCAGCCCCTTCTCCCTGTATTGTTCATTCGTCCTGTTTACCAGTTCCTCCAGAGTAGAACCACGCAAACCTCTGCTGTTCCATGTTGCCACTGTAATTTACTCCATCCTTCTTCTCTTTCGCTGCCCGGCTTTCCGTTTCCACCAAAAACAAACTTGTAAATTAAAAACTTTATCTTCACACAACTGAAGTCGCGTGTTTCCAGCCTCTTCAGGCTTCAATATGCAAGCTTCCCACAGTCACCCCAGCAGCTTCACAGACGGATAATACCGGATCATCGCTTTCCCGACAATCTCATCAAACGTCACGAAACTATTCTTCCAGTACCTCGAATCCTTAGAATGATTCCGGTTATCCCCCAGCATAAAATAACAGTTCTCCGGCACCTCATAAGGTCCGAAATCTCCCAGCGGTGTCTCCGCCACAAAACTGTCATCCAGCGGAACTTCCGAATCATTAATATAAACCTTACCATCCGTGATCTGGACCTTCTCTCCCGGCAATCCGATCAGTCTCTTGATAAAAAGCTGTTTCTCATCATCCGGATACTTAAAAATAATAATATCAAAACGCTCCGGATCTTTCACCTTCTTCGAAATCTCATGTCCAAACAGACTGATATTCAGCCCATACGCCAGACGGAACCCAAAGATACGGTCCCCCGTCATAATGGTCTTCTCCATAGATTCTGACGGAATCTTCGCATTGATCAGCACTACATTATTTACAAACATCACGATGATCAGCACTACGACGATCATCTTTGCATAATCCCAGACTTCTCTCCAGATTTTCATGATAACATTCCTCCAGGTGTTCTTCTACGATGACTTTATGAAAAAGATCCGGTACCTGTGCCACAAAGGTCTGGTCCGTCTCCGGAATTACTAATTTATATGCATGAAGAAGCTGATGCTTCACGCCATAACCCGCATACTTTCTGTTGAACTCTGCATCTCCATACTTGCCGTCCCCCAGAAGCGGATGCCCGATACTGCTCAGGTGTGCACGGATCTGGTGAGTGCGCCCTGTGATCAGTTCCACCTCCAGAAGGGTCATCTTCCCATTGCTGCCAAGCGGATGATAAGCAGTCTCGATCGGCATGGAATCCTCAGACTTCTCCCTGCTTACCGTTACCTTATTCGTTTTCTTATCCTTATGCAGATACCCCTTAATATGGTTGTCCCTCTCAATACGCCCCTTCACCAGGCAAAGATAATACTTGTGAAGTGTTCTGTCATGGAAAATCCGTGAAAGAAACTGTAACCCTGCCAGACTTTTTCCCGCACAGACCATTCCACTGGTATTGCGATCCAGACGATTGCAGACAGAAGGCTTGAACGTCTTTAACTGTTTCTCCGTCAGTTCACCCTTCTTCAGCAGATACCCGATCAGATACTCCACCAACGAAGGCGTCCCGTCGTCTGCCGGCTGTGAAAGCATCCCCACCGGTTTATTCACAATAATAATGTCTGCATCCTCATAAACAATATCCAGATCACAGTACGCTCTCGCCACCTGCACACTTCCTGCAAATTTATCAAACGTCTCATCACTGAGAAACAGCCGGATACTGTCTCCCTTCAGAAGTTTCTCGTTTCCTGTAGCCTTTTTGCCATTCAGAGTGATGTTCTTTTTGCGAAGCATCTTATAAAAAAAGCTCTTTGGTGCTTCTTTGAGAAGTTTTGCCAGATATTTGTCAAAACGCTGTCCCGCTTCGTTTTCTTCTATGATAAATTCTTTCATAACTATTTTGTTCTCTGTTCTTTCTGATAAAATATAGATGATGTCAGGGTCAAAAGGTATTTTGCCCCTGACTTGATTATTTTAGAGACAAAGTGCCAGAAACGTCTGGCGGATCAGCTCATTTCTGGAAAGATCCGGATATTTCTCATCCGGAGTAAATTTAATTCCCTCTTCCAGACTCTCTTTATGCTCATTCATGGAATCCAGACGCTCCAGAAACGGACGGATATCTGTAAAAATCTTAACCGTAGCTTTGTATCCGTTTTTACGGATGATCTTCTGTGCATTTGTTTCCATAAAAGAAGCATCTATCTTCGGATCACTGCTGTAGGCTGCCACCGTATTTCCACACACTGCCACGGCATCAATGTAGGCACTTTTTTCATAGAATGTCATGTACATCTCATATGCCATGTCAAGTTTTCCCTGATGTCCATGTATCTTCTGATACAGCTTTTCATCCAGCGGCCTGCATTTCCAGATCATGATCAGGCTTACCATAGATTTACATGCCGGAAGGCAGCCGACCACAGACACAACAGTCCAGACGGTCATTCTTGTTTTAAAGTAGATCCAGGATGTAAAAAAGATAAACAGCGGAACTGCAAACAGGATTGCTGTGATGATCAGCCGGCGTTTTTTCTCACTTCTGAAATATCCAAATTCACCTTTCGGTACTTTGTTTTTATTTTTCACTTACGTCCTCCTCTGGTGTTTTTCTTATGTGTATTGCGGATGGTACTCTTTTTCTGATTTCCATTGCGTTTATCGTTTCCGTTACTTCCACCGCCTCCGCTTCGACGATTGTTTCCGTTTTGGCCATTGTTTCCATTTCGATTACCATTTCCACTCCGGCTGTTATTTCCATTTCTGCCGCTGCCACCGTTATTACTGTTCTCACGGATCGGGCGGATCAGGCATTTCGGACCGTAGCCTACCAGATCCATCCTGCCTGTCATACGCAGACCTTCCAGTACCAGTTCCCTGTTTGCAGGATTCTTGTACTGCATGAGGGCTCGCTGGATGGCTTTCTCATGCGGATTCTTCGGCACATAAACTTTCTCCCCTGTAAGAGGATGAATCCCCGTATAGTACATACAGGTGGAAAGCGTAGACGGTGTCGGGTAAAAATCCTGTACCTGCTCCGGGGTAAATCCAAGGTCACGGACATACTCCGCCAGCTTTACCGCCTCTTTCATGGTACATCCCGGATGGGAAGACATGAAATACGGCACCGCATACTGCTGCTTCCCCGTCTTTTTGTTTGCCACATCATATTCTTTCAGAAACTGCTGATAGACACTGTGGCCCGGTTTTCCCATGTAATGGAGCACCTGGTCTGACACGTGTTCCGGTGCAACTCTTAACTGCCCGCTGACATGATGCTCTACCAGTTCTTTAAGAAAAGTCTTGTCCCGGTCTGCCACCACATAGTCAAAACGCACGCCGGAACGGATAAAGACTTTCTTTACCCCCGGAATCTTACGCAGTTTGCGCAACAGTGCCACATAGTCTGAGTGATCCACTTTAAGATTCTTACACGGTGTCGGAAACAGGCACTGTCTGTTTTTGCACACACCTTTGGTAAGCTGTTTCTGGCAGGATGGCTGACGGAAATCTGCGGTCGGTCCTCCTACATCATGAATATATCCCTTAAATTCAGGATCCTTTGTCATTCTGGTCGCTTCTTCAATGATCGACTCATGGCTTCTGGTCTGAAGGATCCTGCCCTGATGGAACGTCAGAGCGCAAAAATTACAGCCTCCGAAGCACCCTCTGTTGCTTGTCAGGCTGAATTTAATTTCCTCAAGTGCCGGGATTCCTCCCATCTTTTCATACATCGGATGAACCCGCTCCGTATAAGGAAGGGCATACACATCATCCATTTCCTCCTGTGTCAGCGGCAGTGCCGGCGGATTCTGGACAATATAGCCTTTGGTTCCATAGGATTCTGCCATTGGTCTGGCACTGAACGGGTCTGTATTCTGATACTGTACGGCAAAACTGTCCGCATAGGCTTTCTTGTCTTCTTTTACTTCCTCATAGGACGGAAGAATGATCGGATTATAAATTCTGGACAGATCTTTGCATTTAAAAACAGTTCCGGCGATATAAGTCAGTTCCTCCACCGGGAGCCCGCTGTCGAGAGCTTCTGCAATCTCCAGAATGGAGTGCTCTCCCATTCCATAAGAGATCATATCCGCTCCGGAATCCAGCAGAACACTGTGTTTGACTTTATTATCCCAGTAATCATAGTGAGCCAGACGTCTGAGGCTCGCCTCGATCCCGCCCAGAATAACAGGCGTTTTCTTATAGGTCTGACGGATCAGGTTGCTGTAGACGACCACGGCACGGTCCGGACGCAGACCCATCTGTCCACCCGGAGAATAGGAATCCTTCTGTCTGTGTTTCTTTGACACCGTGTAATGATTGACCATGGAATCCATATTTCCGGCAGAAACCAGAAAGCCGAGGCGCGGTTCGCCAAAAACCTGGATGCTTTCTTTCTTTTTCCAGTCCGGCTGGCTGATGATCCCGACTTTGTATCCCCGGCTCTCCAGCAGTCTGCTGATGATCGCCGTACCAAAGGAAGGATGGTCCACGTAGGCATCGCCTGTGATATAGGCAAAATCTACCTGTTCCCACCCTCTCTGCTTCATTTCTTTTTTATTTACCGGTAAAAATTGCTGCATTCTTATTTCCTCGTATGTACTTGATTTGTGTAACAGACTGGATCTGTTTCAAAAGACCGCTGTTACTGTTCCTTTCTTTTTCAGCAGCGAACCGTTCTGCCACATAGTTAAACATGATGGTACACGGCCTGCGCACGGTATCCTTCTGAAATGATGTCCAGTTGTCTGTGGAATCGCTTCAGCTGCTGAAGATCCTTGGTACGGAATACACGCAGGAATTCGTCCTGAATCTTCATGATCTCGCGTTTGTTTGCAATCTTGTAGAGATTTTCGATATTGATCAGGATATCTTTTACCAGGTTGGACTGCATCTGAGAAGAGTTCTGTGCATCCATGATCTCGTTTCGCACAGAAGACATCTCATGGTCAAGGGCATTGATGGCATCTGCAGCCTTGCTCAGACGTTCTGCCACATGCTCTGGCATATCCCCTTTGTATTTGTACTGAAGGGAATGCTCGATGGTTGCCCAGAAGTTCATCGCCATAGTCCGGATCTGGATCTCTGCCTGAAGTTTCTTCGGTCCCTTGATCGTATCTACGGTATAGTAAATGATAAGATGATAACTTCTGTATCCGCTCTGTTTGATATGTTTCAGATAATTTTTCTCACTCTTTATAGTCATATCGCTTCTTTTCTGGATCAGGGAAGCGACCGTCTCAATATCTTCTTCAAACTGGCAGATGATACGCACACCTGCGATGTCTTCCAGTTCTTCTTCCATTTTCTCCATTGGAATATGTTTGCGCTGCATTTTCTCAAGGATGCTGCTTACGCTCTTGACTCTGCCTTCCACCTGTTCGATTGGGCAGTAAATATCGTTTTCTTTACATTCCTCAATAATGTGATTGAATTTGACTTCCAGCTCTCTCACAGCCAGTTCATACGGGCACAAAATGCTTCTCCATAACTGTATTTCCATTTTCACTCGCTCCTTGCATTTCATACATTGTGTTATTATAGCATAGATTTTAAAAAAATTCTCGCTAATATGAATAGTTTCTGATTTTTTTAGAAATGGCTTTTAAGACCCAGTAAGGGTTTACGCTCAGTTCTTCACAGTGAGGTGTTCTGATATAAATTCCGAGGTGAAGATGAACCGGAAACATGGCTGTCGTTCCCTCTTCTCCGTAGCCGGTGTTTCCCATATAACCAAGGATGTCACCTGCCTGGATTTCTTCGCCTGTCTGAAATTCTTTTTCGTATGTAGATAAATGGGCATAATAAAAATACCCGCCTTTGGGGGCACGTATTCCGATTCTATAGCCGCCCAGAGGAAGCCAGCCAATATTTTCCACGATACCGTCTGTGATGCTTAAAACCGGATAATAACCCGGAGTTTTGTTTCTGCCGAAGAGATCACAGCCTTCGTGTGTGCGGTGGCCTCCATATTCTCTGGGAGCTCCGAACGTGTCCTCAAAGTTGATTTCTCTGGATGGAATGGGAAAGTATACAAGATCTGACCAGATGGACTGGTAGCTTTTTTTCAGTTCTTCGTATTCTGCGGGTTTATATTTCTGATATGCGGTGCTGTCAGGAACCGGTTTCGCCGGATAAAAGTCAGTGTTCAACATGGTCGCTGTCAGCAGATCAGAAAACCTTTCTGCAAAATCTCCGCTGACTGATAATGTGGCAGCTGACTCTCTGTCTGAAACCCTGAGCAAAACGGTATCTGCTGCACGCCTGCCTGTTTGCCCATACCAAGTGCCTCTGTAAGGCAGTTCATTGAATTGGCTGTGTACATGCCTGAACATGAACCACAT
>ENA-USUG01002886-USUG01002886.1-human-gut-metagenome-genome-assembly--contig:-NODE-2886-length-24847-cov-7.539685_pt1 | contig 24847 bp, 20 predicted proteins | sample MGYA00250059_ERZ773394 | MGnify/ENA primary metagenome ERZ773394 (study PRJEB29103, sample SAMN06111957) | human gut metagenome | biome: human gut; feature: ankylosing spondylitis patient; material... | reverse complement strand
CAGAATAAGAAATAAAAATAGACAACCTATAGTAGGATTATTAAGTTTAACCAGTCAACCAAAAACAGGACGATACAAACCAAGTTCTCTAAATTTCTTTTCCATTGCCCCAAAAAGCCACCTTCACTGCAATCAACTATCAATCAGCAATAAAGGAGCAAAAGGTGATAAGGTGAAGGTAAATCTAAGTAAAAGTTGAAAACAGCTAAATAGGCAAAACAAAGAAGTCCAAACGCCCAAGGGGGCGTTGGCTTACGCTCCGGTAGATGTAAGCTATCACTCCCTTGAGCGTTGGTCAACGCCCCCTTGAGTGATAGACAACGCTCCCTTGAGTAATTTATAAAATGACCTTGATGTTTAAAAAACATCAGGTCGTTTGTAAACAAAGATACGGTCGATTGCCGACAAACTCTTATCGTTTGCAAACAACGGACCGTATGGTTAAGCAGACACAAATATTCCCCTTATTTCTTCCTTTTCCATCTACGAAACAAGGATAAATAAGGGGAATAATCAAGAAAGTTTCAACTGATATGAAACTCTATTTTGCAATAGTTTTTGTGTTACAAACAAATTCAATTCACAACTACCGTACGGCGAACGTTCTTTTTGTTTGTGGATACTTGAAGGATATAAGTTCCCGCTCTTAAATTAGAAACATCCAGTACATCCTCTCCTGCAATTTGCTTCCGGAGTAAAATCTTTCCATCCAAAGCGTATAAGACCGCAGTACCTTGTTCTTCTGTCTCCAAATTAATATTCAGTCTGTCAGATGCCGGTACAGGATATACCTTGACCCCATCATTTTGGTCTACCATATCCAAACCTGTCATCCCTGAATATTTCCAACTATACAGCATAACTTTACTAAGCCAGTTTTCCTCATTTGCAATCAGATATCCTCTGTCATCCTTACGTACATTGATCGGGTAGTCAAAATCCGTCCAACCACTCTTCTGTACCTGTCCGCTTTCTATCACGCTTTTTCCCGGTTCTATATATCCCTGGTATGCTCCCGTTTTATTATTATATATTCCGATAAGTCCTTCTTGATACAAGGCCGTGAAAATATAATCACCTTCGACAGTAAAACCTTTCATGTTTTTCTGAGATACAGTACCATCGGGGTAATACTGAAGATCCAACACCAAATCCGGTGTCCAATTCTTCATATCAGCATCTCCGGATTTAAATCTGCTCAATGCATTCTTGTATTTCACGATAGTGGAACCTCCCGCCGTCCACTCTCTCGGTCTGGAAGCCGTAGGTCTGAATCCACTTATATACAATGCATCTTCTACATCATCGTACACGATACGTCTCACCTCATCTAAGTCTCGAGGTAACGACAAAGACATTTCACGACCACGATATTGAGGGATTCCATTTACTATATTACCGCACATATATAAAGAGAAGCCATTTGTTCCCCTGGTTTTCCAAATATTACCCAATTTATCAGGATATAAGAAATTCTCTTTATCAGAAGTAAAGTTCATAATCTCATTATCCTGCTTTGCTCCGTCACCATTTTTATCCAACCAGAAAGTAGTACCACCTACATGTAAGAAAGGAATGCCGATATAACCATCTGTCTCCATATTGAAACGATAACCTCCGATCATACCACTATACATATCGGATACGAAAAGGAACTTCTGGCCTTCAATCATTCTAATCCAGGAACAAGTAATAAATGATCCGTACCTTCTTTCATTTCTCGGATCATCCGGATATTTAAAGAGATTGGCAGTATACGCAATACACTCATCCAGACGACCACCTACCGTCTCATCAGATACATCTATTCTATGAAGTTTCGATGGAGTATAAACCATATTTCTTTTGCCCGGCTCCCTATCAAAGTCTGCTGTTGCCGTAAAAATCAGTCCTTCTTTCTTACTCAATCTTTTTTTAGATGCTTCGTCATAGATTTCCACAGTAGCGGCTGCACCAAATTCTATACCTTGATTATTTCCTTCCGTGAGGAATGTGTTGGCTACATGAATATGTCCCGCATCATCAACACCTACTCCAACCGGACCGGTAAAACGCAGTTCTCCGGTCTCACCTTGTACGTGTGTACTTGTTCGTGCATATATTCCCCCGGTCTCACCAAATGTTCCAACTAAACGAGCATCATCCGTACCATATATATTTTCATAAATCAAGATATTAGAATCAGCACCTCTATTAGCAGCCAACAATCTGTTTTTATCTAAATCGATAGAGAATCCCATCACATTAGTGTTCTCCGGGAATACAATTTCTTTTAAGAAAGTACCATCTTTCTGAGAAACTCTTACCACCTTGCCACTAAGGAGTATCCATAAGCCATCCTGGTTATCCAGATACATTTTCCCGCGAGTATCAGGTGCTGTTTTTCTCCCAAGAGTAACACCGGAAACAAATGATCTTTTCAATATCATGGTCTTTTTATTATACACCTTGATAAATTCCAGTTTTTCGGAAGACAACACTTCATACACAAACAGTTCATCATCATTAACAGCCAGCCCTCGCAAACTAACATTATCACCGGAATTAACAACGAGCATATCTGCCCAGCTTCCATATCCACCGGAGAATGGAGCCGGTTTTCCTGTCAAATAATTGAAACGACGTACCGTATGCCAAGTAGATTCCGAATTACAAGACGGATAATTTGGTAATCCATTCTCGTTACGTCCGTTATTTGCTCCGTCACATCCGTTCTGTGTCAACAGCATATATACATACTTATCATCCATAACCGCTCTACCCTGACTATAACGTCCGTAACCTCCCGTACCTGAATTTTCCGGTATCGATACGATTTCTCCTGAAGGATCAAAGACCAGGACATTGGTTCCTCCCTCATCCCAACTTGTTGAAATCACAGAATAACCATCCGACCGTACATACAAATCCTCAGTAGTATGTGGAATATGTTTTGTTGGAGTACCCCCTTCATTTCCAATCCAAGAAGTATTATAGTCAAAAGCCTTTTTCGAGGTTATGTCAACCGGGCCGGCAACTTCCTGCGCATACATACTTCGCCCTGAAAACAAAGAAACTGCAACTAAAAAAAGATAAAAAAACTTGTTCTTTTTTTCCATAATAATATATTTATGTTTAAAGGTATTTATAAAATTATTTATATCCACGACTCTGCACCATCTCCGGATTATTCTGCATTTCCGAAAGAGGAATAGGATAATAAAGATCATAATCATCATAAATCGTAGCACCGGCTAAGGTCTTAGGATACCACTTCACCAATTCATCCTTTAGTGTCTTCCAACGGCAAACATCACACCAATGCTGAACTCCCTCACCACAAAACTCCTTAAAACGTTCTTCACGCAAATCATTCCATAAAGCATCTCCAGATGTTGTTATGTCAATATCGGAAGCTACCTCTGTCGGTTTATCATAAGCACGTCTTCTTACCTTATTAATATACTCACGTGCGGTACTTTCGTCACCATCGCGCAAACAAGCCTCCGCATACATTAAATAGACATCAGCAAGACGCATCAAGTAGATGTTTATTCCACAAGCCAGCTTAACCTCATTCGGAACATAAGTAACCGGATTGTATTTACCTACACTCCATCCTTTAGTCTCAGGAGAAGTCACATCTAAAAGATATCTGGACACCTGGGTAGCCTTACCTTCCACTATAACTTCCGTACCGGGTTCTATTGCACATATTTTCAATCTCGGATCATCTCCAAAACGTTCTATATTCGAATCATGGAAGAAAAGATTGCTCCAACCTCCTTGCTTAGTATCTCGCCCATAACGGTAACAATGAGCAATAAGCGATGAATGCATTTGACTGACAGCACCTGCCCAGTTACCATAGCCACCGGGTGTATGTCCTTTTATAAAATTCAATTCCAAAATCGATTCTTTATTGAACTTAATCTGATTATCATTGAACATATTTTTATAATCCTCAAATGGTAATAACTGATACCCGGATTTATCGATTACATCCTTCAAAATATCTTTTGATGCTTTCCAATCCCCTTTATACAGGTTCAATTGACCAATGTAACTTTGTACGGCCCATTTTGTAGATCTTCCTAAATTACTGTCATCCCACTTCTCCGGCAACAGATCTACAGCATTCTTATAATCAGTCAGAACCTGACTGTAAACTTCATCTACCGTATTTCTTTTAGCTTTCAATGAAGCAGGAGTCATTGAAGCCGACAAACGGAGAGGAACGCCTAACTTATCGCCATCACCATTACAAGGATAACCTTCACCCCAATATTGTACCAACTGCTGATGAGCCCAGCCTCTCCAAAACAAGCCTTCGCCTTTCATTTGGCTCAGACGCTTCAGCTGCACATCGGTCAAACCGTCTTTCTTAAAATTATCGATACAATCAAGTAAAGTATTAGCTGCACTTACGACTTTATAATAAGCATCCCACAAAGTTGCAACATTACCATTATTAGGCTCCAACTGATTTTGAGCCTGCTTACTCCAATGCTCATCAGTAGTCCAAGCCATATCTACCGTATGATCCGAGACGAATGCACCTTTGGTCAATGCCATACATCCATACAGATTTATATGTATAACCTGTGCATAGCAAGCCGTAGACAAGGACTCCATATGATCCATTGTAACAGGAAAATTATCCGGAGAAAGTGTAGAAGAGTCCGACAAATCTAAAAAACTATCAGCACAACTGCTAAATAAAACAGCAGTTATAAATACAATTATTTTATTTTTCATGTTATCTATATTTTAAAAGGTTAAAGCTAGACCTCCCACAACACTCTTACTTGCAGGCCAACGAGTATCAGAGTAACAGTTACGTTCAAGATAACCACCGCCAATTTCAGGATCTCCCTGGAACTTTGTAAACGTAAGAATATTGTTGCAGTTGATATATATTTTCAAACCGGTAAGTCCAATCTTTGAAAGTATTGGTTTCGGCAAATTATATCCAAAGTGCAAGTTCTTCAATTTTAAGAATGAACCATTTTCCACAAAGTACGAAGAAACCGTTTTAAAATTATTATTAGGGTCTCCTGTCACTACCCGAGGATTTCCCGTCGGTCTCTCCGCTGTCCATGCCTCAAAAACCTTCTTAGTAGTATTCCAGTCACCATAGAAATTACGTTCTACAGCCTTTGACACATTATATATATCTATTCCTTGCTGTCCTATCCACCCCATTACAAGATCAAAACCTCTCCAAGACAAGCTAAGATTCAATCCATAGATAAGTTTCGGCCAGGGATTTCCTATATATTGGCGGTCTTCCTCCGTTATTCTTCCGTCTTTAGTTAAATCTTTAAACTTAAAATCGCCCGGAGATGTGCCCGATACTTGATACAAGCCTGTAGGCGACGCTGCATTCAAAGCATCAATTTCTTCTTGTGTCTGAAAAATACCCTCAACTACATATCCATATATCTGCCCCATGGGTCTTCCATTCTCAGTTCTATATATTGATCCGGTAATAGCTTCTGACCCTCCTCTTTCAATGATAGGATTAATTTCATCGTTCAATTTAACAACCTTGTTCTTATTAGTGGATAAGGTTAAAGCAACATCATATTTAAAATCTCTATAAGAATTCCGATATTGGATTGCCAAATCAAATCCGTGATTATGAATATCGCCAATGTTAGCCTTATAACTGCCAACTGATGCTCCGGCAGAAGCCGGAATGTTCATATCATATAGCATATCGGATGTTTTCTTATCATAATATTCTGCTGTAACCAAAAGACTATTATTGAATAATCCTAATTCTACACCAACATCAGTTTGGGTTACCTCTTCCCATTTAATACCTGTATTAGGCAGACCTGAATACCGATACCCTTGCAAAATAGTACCGCTGGTTCCGAAGGAATAATATTGATGAGTATTATGAATATCATTTAAAGCAGCCGTATAAGCCGGGTCATACAAAAACTGGGGAACTGTATTATTACCGGTCTTTCCCCAACTTGCGCGGACTTTCAACTGAGACAATTGAGGCAAGTTATCAGTAACAAATGTTTCTTTAGCAATATTCCATCCTGCCGAAAATGAAGGAAAAACTCCGAATCTATTTTCAGGACCAAAGTTATCATAACCATCACGACGGACAGTAGCTTCAAATAAATACTTATCATTGAATGCATAATTGACACGCCCAAACTGAGATAAACTACGTGAATTGCTTTGTCCACCCAATACCATCATTTCTCCATTACCTAAGCTCATGTCCCAAGCCGGATGAACAGAAAAGTCATATTTTCTACCTCCACTGGTTACATTTGTACTTTTCGCAGCTTCATATCCTAACAAAACCTTGATATAATGTTTCTTAGCAAAGAGTTTCTCATATTGCAAAGTATAGAACATACGCATACTATTTGAAACTGCAAAATTTTTCTCCAAGCGGTCCGGTTTAGATAACGAACCGATATTATAAGCTGTTTCAAACTGATTCTCAGCACTGGCAGCAAAATTATCTGATAAATTTGCTTCTACAACAAGTCCATCAATGATATTCCAAGTAAAGATAAAGTTCACACCTCCTGTATAATATTTATTATTAAAAACAGTATTCAATTGATTCATCAAAGGATTACCACCTCCAAATCCGGTAGGTTGCATACCCCAACCTCCCCCGGTTACATTTTCAGCATCATAATCTTTCATTGTAGGAATCTGTCTGAACCCGATTCCTCCTCCGGCTGACGGTTTCTTATCATTATATCCTAAAGTCACAATCTCTTTCACAGAAAATCTCTTTCCTATCTTTGAGCTACCGGCATAACGCAATTTACCACCTTTCTGAATATCTTCAATTTTAATTCCCGGACTATTATATAACTCAATAGAAGTATTGTAAGTAGTATTCTCACCACCACCTGTCATTTGGATAAACGCATTTTGTTGAAAAGCATTTCTCCATAAAAGATCATTCCAATCGGTATTTGGTAATTCAGATGGATTCTCCCAATTAGCATTAGGTGGCGCATTATATCCTGAAGCTAATTTAGCTTTAATATAATCTTCAGTACCTAACATTTCAGGGATATCAATAGGCATAACTACGCCTAAATTTAGCCAAGCATTAACAGTCGTTTTACCGGCAGTTCCTTTCTTTGTGGTTACCAAAATAACACCTCCGGCTGCCCGGGCTCCATAAATAGCAGTAGAAGCTGCATCCTTTAGCACTTCAAACGATTCTATATCATTGATATTAGGAGAAACATCAGACGGAACACCATCAACAATCCAAAGAGGCCCGGAACCATTAATAGACGCAGCACCACGAATAATTATATCCCCATTTGTCACGTTAACGCCGGCAACACGTCCTTGCAGTAAATCTGTTGCACTCAATCCTACATCCTTATACTTTGCAGATTTTATAGAAGCAATAGCACCTGTTATATTAGACTTCTTCTGTACACCATACCCCACAACTACTACCTCATCCAATAGCTTAGTTTGTTCTTCTAAAATTACATTAATTACAGCTTGCTTCCCAACATTTATTTTCTTATCTTGATAGCCAACATAGCTAATCTTTATTATAGCACCCTCATCTACAGGTAAAGAGAATTTACCATCAACATCTGTTATCGTACCACTGGAAGTACCTACAATGGCAATAGTAGCTCCAATAATCGCCTCTCCACTTTTATCTCTGACCGTTCCGGTTATATTTTTTTTTAATTGCTGTTGCTTTGATGAAGTTGAAGCATCTTTTTTAGTTAATACAATATAATTATTTTCAAAGAAATACTGCACATCAGTACCCTTAAATGCCTCATCAAGAAAGTCTGCAACTTTCCCTGAAGATTTCGAATGCAAAAACTCCTCTTTTGCATTAATTTCCTGACTACTATACACAACTAAATAGTTAGTCTGCTTTTCAACCTCCTGAAAAAGTTTTTCGAGAGTATTTGTTGATTTTCCAATAGTAATTATAGCATTCTGAGCTTTTGTATTTAAAGCTATGACTTGAAAAGCACAAACAAACGATAATATAAAGGCAATCTTCATTGCTTTTATGCTTTTCTTTTGATTTATTGATGTCAAATAGGTCAACAAAGATTTTATTTTCATAATTTCACAAATAATTAAATAGACATTTGATTTTCTATAACTTTTGTGTATACTTATGCATCATAGGTATCCACTTTTATCATCCCTACACAAATTATTATCCAGAATTCATATTTCTCATTCAATGATTATTACGTTATTCAATTCATCTCTTTCTATTTTAAAAGGATGTACTCTCTGAAGAATTTTAAGTATATCCATAATACCATCACGTTGACGGAACTTTCCGGTAAATGTTTTTTGATTCAGTTTACTGTTTTTTATAATAATTTCGACATGGAAACACAATTCCAGCTTCTTTAAGATCTCAAATAACGATTCATCTTCAAAAGTAAGTATCCCATAACGCCATGAGAAATTATTCTCATTATCCAGTTTTTCTACGACAGTTTTCTCTTTATCGTAATATAGCACTTCTTTAGGAGATAAAATGACATCTTTATCATCCATTTGTACTTTAACCGACCCTTCCAAAAGGCTCACAGATGTTTGTCCTGACTCTTTATAGGCACTTACATCAAATGTCGTTCCCAATACTTTCACATCTAGATTATCCGTAGATACAATAAACGTTTTTTTTTCATTATGGGCAACCTTAAAAAAAGCTTCTCCTGAAAGTTTGATATTCCTTTCCGAACCGGAAAAGACAGATGGGTAAATTATTGTTGTATTAGCATTTATCCAAACTTCCGTACCATCACTCAATAAAATATTAGCCCTTTGTCCGGCAGGAACATATATCTTATTTTGTGCAAGATCAACAATATCTGACTTTTGAATATTCAATGTAAAAAAGTAAGTGCCACCTACTAATAATGCTATAACGGCAGCATAGCTAAGCACTTGCAAAAACTTTCTATACATTACCTGACGAACCTGATCTTTTCTAAATTTATTATAACTTTGCCGCCCTTCAATTCTATCATTATCTTTATCAGCCAAGGCTATCAACCCAAGCATATTACGATAATTTATAAATTCCTTCTTTAAATTATCGTCCTTTTCGGTTTCACGTAGAAAAGCGATTCTTTCCGATACGCTCATCTTTCCTTCAAAATAATTGGCTATACGATTATCCACTAGTATCTTTTATTTACTTTATTATAAAAACGAATGAAAAAAAAAATCCGCCATAGAATTTGACGGAAAAAAGAATCTATTACAAGAAATATAAGAAAACAAATAGCTGTAAAACATCTTTCAATTCAACCCGAAGTTTTTTATATGCAATAGCCATTTGACTTTCTATCGTATTTATAGAAATATTTAGTTCAAGTGCAATTTCTTTTTGCTTTTTACCCTCTATTTTATTTTTAATAAATATTTCTCTGCACTTTTCCGGCAAAGAATTTATTGCTTTCATTATAATTCTTTCGACATCGTCAGGTCTAGATAAGTCTGTATCAAAAGCTTCAAGGGCCGAACAATTCAATCGTAAAGATAATTGATATTCTTCAACCATTTCTGTTTCAGCTCTCTGCATGATAGCTTTATGTCTTATAAAATCTATACATTTATTTTTCACTGATATGAAAAGATACGCAAACATATTAGTTTTTGTAGAAAATGTATCCCATTTCTCCCATAAATCCATAAAAACATCGTGCACAATATTCTCTGCATCTTCTTCTAATAAAACATACTCTTTAGAAAAGCGTTTCATTTTCGCAAAATATGCTTCATATATTTCTTCAAAAGAAAGATTACTGTGTTCTTCTTCGCTCATATAAACGATAATTAATTCAAACTATTTAAAATCAGAAAAGCGAATTACTAATTAATATTATAGAATCAGATATCATGATTTAATAATACGGAATAAATCAATAAATTATCGATCAAATTGATCGATAATTAACGCTAATTTATAAAAATATTCCGGATAATAAAAGAAAACGAGTAAAATTCTCCAGCCTATTTCTGACATTACATTCAAGCATTTGAGCTAAAACAATAAATGCAAATTACATATAATAATTCACTGTACATTAATATATTAAGACAAACATACAAATTATGATCGTGACTATCTAAGTATTGAAAATATTAGCAAATGGGAATTATCAAAATGATAATAAATATAATAATCAAAATGCATAGGCATATTACAACCTATGCATTTAATTATGGACTTATATTTCATTTTACAAAAAACATCCACATAAAAATCATTGTTATTTACGCAATTCTTTAAGAGGAGATGTACAATTTAACACATTGTTCACTCTCTCAACTGTAATATCTTGCAGAAGAACAAAAGGTTCTTTAAGACGTATATCAGATACAGACGCTCCCACAAATACCGTATATTCTCCTTTATCAGCAACCCAACTCAACATATGAGGATTATATGACGCTAAATCCCTAGCATCTAGTCTCATATATACAGTTTGTGTTTCTCCTGGTTGTAATATTCCAGTTTTTGCGAACGCTTTTAATTCTTTATTAGGTTTATCAATTTCATTTGATGGAGCAGAAAGATATAACTGTACGACTTCCTTCCCTGCAACTTTCCCCGTATTCTTAATATCAACAGTTATATAAAGTTCTTGATCAAATTTAGTATTACTCAATTTAATATTAGAATAATCAAATGTGGTATATGAAATACCATAACCAAAATCATAGGAAGCCTTAATACCAAAAGAATCATAATAACGGTAACCGACATATATACCATCTTCATAATATATATATCTAGGATCTTCGGCTGGAATACCAGGGAAGTCTTTGGCAGAGATATTATCTTCATAATTCACAGGAAAAGTCATTGGTAATTTTCCTGATGGATTTTCTTTACCTGATAAAATCTCAACGACAGAATTTCCGGCTTCTTGTCCCGGCTGCCAAGATAATAAAATAGCATCCACCTTATTTTTCCAACTTGCAGTTTCAATTACTCCGCCTATATTCAATACAACTATAACTTTCTTATTCAGACGATGAAAACATTTAGCTGTATTTTCGATTAAGTCCTGTTCTGCATCTGACAATAAGAAATCACCCTTAGTAGCTTTCCTATCTGCAAATTCACCAGATATTCGGCCTATAGTTATAATTGCCACATCATTAGTGCGAGCTGCTGTCTCTATCATGCTTTCTTTAACTGAAAGCTCCGGAGCCATTGCGAATGGAAGTGCACCATACTTTTCTATAAATTTACGGGTTTCCTCCTTTGATTTATTGACATACGGCATATAGAATTTCTCCAATTTTTTATCAAAAACATACCCTGTCTGAGTAAGAGCTTCCGTAAAAGAAGCAATATATGCTTTATTCACCTCACCACTTCCTGTACCACCAGCGATATAATTATATGATGTATAACCCAATAAAGCTACTTTTCCGATAGAAGTATTCAAAGGCAATGCTTCTTTCTCGTTCTTCAATAAGACAATTCCCTCTGAAGCTGCCTGCAATGCTATTTGAGCATGTGATTTCAAGTCCGGATTATCACTTTTTTTATATCCCTTAAAAGAAGGAGTATTAAAAATCATATTGAGCACCCGCTTTACACATATATCTAAATACTTCATTGGAAGTTTTCCTGTTGTCACATCACTCAACAATTCCTCTCTTTGCTGTTTAGTACCAGGCATCAGCAAGTCATTTCCAGCTTTTATCTGCATGGATGTATTCGACATAGTACCATCGGTATATGATGTTTTGGATATTCCTCCAAACCAATCTGTCATAACAGTTCCTTTAAATCCCCATTCATCACGTACAATAGTTGTCAATAGGTCATAATCAGCAGAAGTATATACTCCATTAATTTTATTATAGGATGTCATTATGCTCCCTGCATTACCCTCTTTAACAGCTATTTCAAATCCACGTAAATATATCTCACGCAAAGCTCGCTGTGAAAGATGGGCATCAACTTTATCGCGATTTGTTTCACTATTATTTGCAGCAAAATGCTTCAAGCAAGCCGTCACCCCGTTTTTTTGTACACCACGCGTATATGCGGCAGCCATTTTACCAGTTAGTAACGGATCTTCTGAATAGTATTCAAAATTTCTTCCACATAAAGGATTCCGCATTATATTAAGAGCAGGAGCCAAATGAACATCAACTCCATATTCCTTAGCTTCCATACCAATTGCTACACCTACACTTTCCATTAATTCAGTATTCCACGTCGAAGCAAGCATACTCCCTATTGGAAAACCAGTGGCATAATATGTCTTTTCCTCATTTTTCCTTGTCGGGCTAATACGCACTCCGGCAGGCCCATCTGCTAAAACAATAGAAGGTATATTCAGATTTATCAAGGGAGTGGTTATTCCTGCACATCCAGGAACTATATATTCCGAACTGCCAACAACCGGAACAAACTCAGAAGCTTTAGCCCCATTCTGCACATCTACTCCAACTAGAATATTCACTTTATCTTCAACAGTCATACGAGACATCAAATTTTCTATCATCTGATTCTGAGAAACAGCATCTCTTTGGAGCAATGGGATCTGAGACATTAAAGGCAATGAAGTCAAAAGGCCAACAAATACTATCAATTTTTTCATTTTTACAACGATAAATATTTAACTCAACACAAAAATTTAAATAATCATTAATACGATCTCTTTCCTTACTCTTTCATGGCAACAATATTATAGCTGCCAGAACCAAACTCATAAACCAAATACCCTTTCTCATAAGAAATAAATTGAGTATTTTCAACCATAGAAACAGAAGGTTCTCCATTTATTTTAATTTTATCTTCGCCATTTGCCGGAATATACACCACAGCTGTTGTATTAGCAGGGATTGTAATACCCCACTCAAAAGTATTACCTTTCTTCACCCATGAACTTTTTATCAATCCTTTAACAGACTTATAACTTGCATCAACAAACTCCAATCCACTTATAAGCCATGGTTTCAGCTCTATTTTCTCAAATCCGGCACTTCCCTCTGCATTTTTTATTCCTGCCAGATATTCATAATACCAAACAATCAAATCTCCCAAAAGCATCACATGATTTCCAGAATTCATAGAAGGTTCAGCCGTATTCCCATTCCATAGTTCCCAAATCGTCGTAGCTCCGTTTTCTATCATATATCCCCAACTGGGATAATCTCTATTTGTTGCTATTTTTAAAGCTAAGTCGGCACGTCCATAGTCTGACAGGCCACGCATCAACCATTGTATTCCAACTAAACCTGTACTTACATGACTATTAAATTCATTTTCTGTTTTATGAACAATATTATTAAAAACCATTTCTATAAATTCATCAGAAACCATACCATAGCATAAAGGCAATAAGTTAGCCGTAACAGTATTATTACTGTACTGTCCTGCATCTCTATTAAAATACTTATTATTAAAAGCAACTTTAACCATTTGGGCTTCTTGAGCAAAAGCTTCTGCATCTTCTGTTTTCCCAAGAATATTAGCAAAATTCTGCATCACTGTCATTAATTTATAGTAAACAGCCGTACTTAACACTCCACCATCAGTTTTCCTTTTGGGATCTTGAGAATGAATCATTTCCGGTAATTCCGGCGGCATACACCAATCGCCATAAGTATCTTTAGTTATTATTCCATTATCCATGTAATTGCTTTTCATATACGAAAGCCATTTTTTCATTGAAGCATAATGACTTTTTATAGGTACATCATTACCATATTGTTGATATAGCATATTAGCAATAAAAATATATGCACTTGGCCAAGTTATATTATCTGTATAAATACTCCAATAAGCAGGTGCTACATCCGGAATACTTCCGTCCGCACGTTGGGAATCTTCAATATCATCAAGCCATTTAGAATACAAATTATTATTATCAAAAATAAAACTTTCCCCTAAGGACCCGGTTGCTCGGTCTCCTAGCCATCCATGACGTTCATCACGCTGCGGACAGTCTGTAGGCATTCCATTATAATTACCGCGAATCCCCCAATATGCATTTTTATATATCTGGTTAATAGTAGAATCAGAAGTATGAAATGTTCCGGTTACAGGCATCTCATCATATATAACTTTTCCACTAAAATCTTTTATATCAGGAACTCCCGGATAATTTGTGATTTCCACAAAACGAAATCCATGATAAACGAATGATGGTTCCCAAGACTCCTCTACATCTCCCTTCAGTGTGTAGGTATCCGTTACTTTTGCTCCTCTTAGATTATCCATATATAAAGAGCCATCATCCTTTAGAAGTTCAGCAAACCGCAAAGTAACTTTATCCCCAGCTTTTCCTTTCACTTTCATTGATACCCAACCAACCATATTCTGTCCCATATCTAAAATATATGTTGCCGGTCCCTGTTGAGTGATGGAGACAGGCTTTACTATCTCCATTATCTGCATATTGGCATTCTTTTGAGCAACCAATTTCCCTTTCGGAGCAGTGACCAATTCCACAGGCATCCACATTTTATCATCAAAATCAGCTTCAGTCCAACCGGGCATTTCCATCCGGGCATCATATTCCTCTCCATCCCATTCATTATTAAAACGAATCGGACCTTTATTCGTCAATTTCCAAGTTCTATCGCTGACTATTATCTGCTTAGTTCCATCATTGTAAGTTACTTCTAACTGTAAAATCAACTTTGGAAAACCAAAATGTGTAACACTTGGCATGTAAGAAGCAAGATAACGCATCGAATAAAAATGCCCATTGCCTAAAGTAACACCAATTGCATTTTTTCCCTTAGCAACTATATCTGTTACATCAAATGTATTATAATTCACTCTTTTAGTATAATCAGTCGGAGTAGGTGCCAAGACTTGTGTACCTACACGTCTCCCATTTATCCATGCTTCGTACAGACCTAAGCCTGAAACGTATAAAACAGCCTTTTCTACTTTCTTATTTAATGAGAATTCTTTTCGAAGATAACGAGCTGTTAAACGAGTATAAACCGAATCAAGCACCTCATTCTCAAACAAACGATCCGTACCTATCCAAGCTGCAGACCAATCTGTTTTTTTCAACAGCCCCATTGTCCATTTGGACGATTTACTCCAGTTACTTTCTCCTTTATTGGTATAAACCCTAACTTTCCAATAGCATTCTTCACGACTATTCAATGTTTTTCCCATGTATGGCACATAGGTAGACTTATTAGAATTTACTTTACCGGAGTCCCATAAATCACCTTCATCCCGATTTAACTTTTCTTTCGAAGAGGCAACCAAGATATGATACCCAGTCTGTAATACTCCTTTTTCCTCGCTCTGTATTTCCCAACTTAACCGAGGGGAAAAAACATCGATGCCTTCAGGATTAACAAGCATTTCACAACGAGGATTTACCACACTAACACCTCCAGTTTCACATCCCCAACTAAAGGCCATTAACACCATACATAAAATAGGAACTATTTTCTTCATATTCATAGTATTATCAATTTTTATAAGAATTTGACACAATTAGGATATACATACTTCATAGAAGGGACAATCATAGCTACAATAATCATATTCTTCATAGTTTTATTTACTAAAAGCAGCACGACCAAAAGATAATTCCTAATCCACTCCTAATACACTTTAACAATAGTATTAGAATAGCTTTATTAAGAATGAGGTTTCAAACTTGGTCGCCAAGATTATAGTTAATTAATTTTATAGGTTAATAAATATTATAAAAACGCAATCATTACCTTTTGGGAATATTTAAAAACAAGCCATATTTACAATATACTTGAAATTCCACCATTATATAATAATTATTTAAATGACGTATTCTTATAGCTAATCCGCCAAAACAAAATGATAAATTTATATTTTACGCCTATGTACAGTCAAAACGTTATACCACGTATAGTTAGAAATTTAGCGGATTCCTGAACTTAATCGTTTTTACAATAAAATAAATTTGATATGAAAAGCACCAAATTCTTACGCAACGCCTTCTTTGTAACATGTTCTCTCTGTTTTTCAGTAGGCTTACCTGTTAATGGAAAAACAAATCTTCCGATTGACGATATTGCTTTAGTAAGTGACAATACAAAAGTTTATATATCCCGACGTCCGGATATAAAAAACAGATTATTTACATCGAAAGCCGTAGAAAATAAAATAAAAGAAATAAAGAAATTACTGACTAATGCAAGATTAGCATGGATGTTTGAAAACTGCTTCCCGAACACATTAGACACAACGGTAAGATACCGCCTGACAGACGGGAAAGATGATTGTTTGGTCTATACAGGCGACATTCATGCAATGTGGTTACGCGATTCCGGAGCACAAGTATGGCCTTATGTTCAATTAGCCAATGAAGATGCTGACCTAAAAAAGTTATTAAGAGGGACTATTCGAAGACAATTTAAATGCATCATTATAGATCCCTATGCCAATGCTTTTCTTGACCCAAATGATCCGAATCCCGATCATCAATGGATGAGCGATAAAACGGATATGAAACCGGAACTTCATGAGCGCAAATGGGAAATAGACTCCCTTTGCTATCCTTTACGTCTTGCATATCATTATTGGCAAGTAACAGGAGACGATAGCATATTTGATGAAGAATGGTTACAAGCTATAACACTGATTCTGCAAACATTCAAAGAACAGCAGAAAAAAGACGGACATGGGCCATATATTTTTCAAAGAGTATCAGACAGACAGACGGATACAATGTCTAATGATGGAATGGGAAATCCAGTAAAACCGGTAGGATTGATAGCCTCAGCTTTCAGGCCATCAGATGACGCTACTATCTTCCAATTCCTTGTTCCCTCTAATTTTTTCGCTGTCACTTCTCTAAGAAAAGCTGCTGAAATCCTAACAGCAGTAAACAAGAATACGGCTTTAGCGCAAGAATGCAAATCACTTGCCGATGAAGTAGAAAATGCGTTGCACAAATATGCAACATACAATCATCCCAAATACGGTACAATTTATGCTTATGAGGTAGATGGCTTTGGAAATCAGTATTTAACAGATGACGCGAATGTTCCAAGTCTTTTGGCAATGCCCTATCTAGGTGATGTGGATGTCAACGATAAAATCTATCAAAATACCCGAAATTTTGTATGGAGTGAAGATAATCCTTATTTTTTCAAAGGAAAATATGGTGAAGGTATAGGAGGACCGCATATCGGTTACGACATGATATGGCCTATGAGTATTATGATGAAAGCATTCACTAGTCAAGACGACAAGGAAATAAAGACTTGCATTGAAATGCTTATGAAAACAGATGCAGGAACAGGATTTATGCATGAATCATTTCATAAAGACAATCCGGACAACTTCACCAGAGAATGGTTCGCTTGGCAGAACACTCTTTTCGGCGAGTTAATTCTCAAACTTATTGATGATGGAAAATTGAACTTATTAAATAGTATTGAATAGTATTTCTGATGAATAATAAAATGAAAGGCAACTAATTTATCACGAATTAGTTGCTTTTCATTTTTAAATATCCCTTTTAAAGACATTTGTAATAGTTAAAAACCGCAGTTTAACATAGACAAGCCATCGTTTTATAACCAATCGGGAAGAATCAACAACAATAATGGAAATATTGCCATTTCCTTACTCTCAAAAGCAAACTATCTTTGCAAAGTCGAATTAAATAATTAATAAAACATGAAAAGAAAAAAATTAAAGCAAATACGAATAACAAGTTTCATGTTTGTTTTGTTAGTGATAGGTACTGCCTGTGCAGGCAATACTAATAAAGTGAATAATACCGATTTAAAAGAAAAGGAGAATAAAGAAATGGCAAAAGAGTTAACAAAAAAAGACTTCCTTGAGAAAGTATATAATTTTGAAGCAAATCCTGAAGAATGGAAATTTGAAGGGAATAAACCTTGTATGATAGACTTCTATGCTACTTGGTGCGGACCATGTAAAATGCTATCCCCGATTGTAGAAGAACTAAGCAAAGAATATGAAGGAAAAATTGACGTTTATAAAATAGATGTTGATAAAGAAGAAGAGCTTGCCGCACTCTTCGGAATAAGAAGTATACCAACACTGTTATTCTGTCCTGTTGGAAAGCAACCGACTATGACACAAGGTGCATTGCCAAAGAATGAATTGAAAAAGATGATTGATGATATTTTACTGAAATAAATGCATTATATTTACCGGGTACAAAATATATAACTTATGGAATATAATTTTAACACCCGGTTAAATGGTCGAATAGCCTTAACTGACGCATTTGATGCAAGTCCTGTTTTGCAAAAAGATAAAAGCTTATATAAGTTTATCTGGGTGCAAGACGGGACTTTGTCGATAGAAATCGATCATATTCCTATGACATTAGAGAAGAATGAGATTATTTGTCTCAGCGCCTTGCATCATATTCTTATAGAAGAGATCAACGGTAAATATCTGACTCTCCTGTTCAACAGTAATTTTTACTGCATCTTCGGTCATGACAAAGAGGTATCATGCAACGGCTTCCTATTCAATGGTACTTCTAACATAATGCGACTACAACTATCAGAAAGCCAAGCGGATATTTTAGCTGAAATTACCAATCGCCTTTCAAAAGAATACCAAATAAAAGATAATCTGCAAGAAGAAATGCTCCGCACTCTTCTAAAACGTTTTATCATCACCTGTACCCGCATTGCACGAGAAAAGTTCTCGGTCAGCCATGAAAAAGAAAAGAGCTTTGATATTGTACGACAATATTACGTTTTGGTAGACAGCCATTTTAAGGAAAAGAAAATGGTACAGGATTACGCTGACATGCTTCATCGTTCCCCTAAAACATTATCCAATTTATTCATGTCTTATGGACTCCCTTCTCCCTTACGCATTATCCATGAAAGGGTGGAAGCAGAAGCAAAGAGATTACTTTTGTACAGTTCAAAAAGTGCCAAAGAAATAGCAGAAATACTTGGTTTTGAGGATATATCAGCATTCAGTCGTTTCTTTAAAAATATGACAGGAGAAAGCATTACCGACTATAAAAAGAGAGAGAAAATCCCGAATAAGGAATAATAGCCAACTCATACGGCAAAATTGCCATTTCATGCGCTGATAAAATACCCGATCTTTGCATCATAAGTTTAAAACCAATAAAAAAGAACAAACATGATGACAAAATTGAATGATTTATTTAATGCATTTCTACGTATTGCAGCATCTTCCCAAAAATTAGGAATCAACCTTATCAGAGTAGCTATTCTTATAATATTTGTTTGGATCGGCGGATTAAAATTCTGGAACTATGAAGCAGAAGGGATTGTACCTTTCGTGGCAAACAGCCCTTTTATGAGTTTCTTCTACAATAAGCCGGCACCGGAATATAAAGAATATAAGCTCAAAGAAGGTGAATTTAACGAGAGCAAGCACAAATGGCATGAAGAAAACAACACGTACGGTTTTTCACATGGTTTGGGAATTCTCATCATGTCTATCGGGATACTCACTTTTCTAGGAATCTTCTTCCCTAAAATCGGTTTGATAGGTGCATCATTAGCCATTATTATGACAATAGGTACTTTATCGTTCCTCGTTACAACACCGGAAGTTTGGGTACCCAATTTAGGAAGCGGCGAATATGGTTTCCCTTTATTATCAGGAGCGGGAAGATTGGTAATCAAAGATACTGCAATCATCGCCGGAGCGCTTGTTGTCTTATCAGACTCAGCAAAAAGAATTTTGCAAATGCATTAATAAATATCATTTCATAAACATACGGTCGATTGTCTGCAAACTCCTATCGTTTGTGAACAATCGACCGTATGTTGAATTGCATGTCAATAACACATTGAATGATATTTATATTTCTCTCATTCTTTAAAAGATAATCTATAAGCTCAAATATTTACATACAGTTTCCAAGCCATTAGTTAATGATATGACCATTTCATTATTTATTTCAAAAGAGAACGATAATGAACTTTGAGGCATTTGCATATCGCTTATATCCCCACTTACTATTATCCTATTCACTCCTTCTGTTTCAATATTAACCAAAAGATATTCTCCAAGGGGACGAAATTTAATTAAGCGGTTACCTCTTGTGTGTTTCAATTCATTTTTAAACCGAATTATCTCTCTTATGTCCGAATCAAATTTTGTTTTCACCATAAAGGTCGGAGTCTTTAATTCAAATCGGAATGAAACATATTGGGGACCAGAACCTTCATATTTCAAAAAATCAAACCACCGCATGACAGTCAGATTATCATTACTTGCAAATAGGACTTCTATTTCGGAACTACAACATCTGTCATTACTCATAAGTCAGTTCTGCTATTAATTCAGGTAGAAAAGATTGGTCAAACTCATATCTTACATCAAGAGTATCTCCGGTAAGATTATCCACAAGATGAATTTGCGACAAAATTATTCCGTTCTTTTTCCTATCCATATCTATTTTGAATAATTCACTCTCAAGACAGAATCCATACATATCACGTTCATACATCGTTTTCAAATATTCCTGCAACCTCAACAAATAATTCAAATCCAATCGACATAAAGTTGAAGCTGTGAAAATTGAAATCCCAATATTTACGTCAAATGAGAATACACGTACCTCCTCCAATATCCCCAACAGACAATCGGACCAACACATTACAGGTACTCTATTCAGGTCATAAAAATGTATATCTTTCATATTATCTATTTCACTGAGATAGAACAGTCTATCCAATCGTACATTTGTTTCGACAACGACTCATCGGTAATTATATACTCTTTCTTGGTTGATATATCAATCAATAAGCCAGGCAAACAAATAACAAAAAAAATGTTTATCTGATTGATTGTACCAAAACTCACCTGCTACAGATATTCCGGATATCTTTTGTTGACGATGTTTCACCTGTTTTGATTTGAGCAATATTGTTTCAAACTCATTCAAAAATAGATTTGTCCCGATATTAATATTAGTTGTATCTACTGAGTAAGCCAAAGGATCTTTAAACATATTTGAAATCATTGTCGTTGTCCCTCCTTTCCAAAACGATTTATATACTACTATTTTTCCTATTTTATGCTGAGACTTCATTGGCACAGATGACATGAATGTCCCTGCTTGAACAGAAACATTACTCAAGAAAAACAATATAAGGAATAGAACCTTATTTAACTGTTTGCTCAAATACAAAATCATCTTTTCCCTGAAACCCGAATATAACTGACAATCCATAAGCATACAATTACTCTTAGCCATATTTTATGATAAATGATTCATACTAATGAAATTTTCTCAATCTTTTAATTACTTCTTTTACAGAAAGAAACTTTTTACTCCCATATACAATTGCACCATCATAACCACCGCTTCTCTCTTTTTGAGTAGCATTCAAGACATACAAAACAGAGTAATGTGGAGAAGAATTAGAATGTACTCTTCTCCTTTCTATCATAAAATATGTTTTCTTATCGCTTTTATTTGTCCCTATATTACCGGTAAGAAAACACACTTTTTTCCCGGAAAGATTAATATCTGCCTCTACTTGAAAAATTGCATTAATATATTTTCCTTCTAAATCAGTTAAAGATAAGTATCCGTCCACTCCCATCTTATCAATATCGTTTAATATCTCTTTAGGAATATAATCAAAACTTTTTGTTACAACATACACTTGCGCAATCATACTTGTGCTCATTATCAACCAAAAACAGAATAAAATGTATCGTCTCATTATGTCTAAAAATTAATGATTAAGTAAATAATTAAAATCACTTCCCCAAAAGGTTCAATAAACTATCTTTATTCAAAATATATCTGCGAGCCTTTTTATCATAAATTCTATCTATTTCATTATTATCCCATATAAAAACATACGAGCCTCTCTTATCTTCCCTAACCATCAAATAACAGGTCTGCTCTTTCACATAATCCCCCCAAAAGTAAGATTCCCATCCTAAAATACGAACATTTGCAATATTACATCTATCTTGAAAATCTGAATTATTTAATAATTCCAATATGAACATATCCTTCTTTTTAAAATAGATATTTGAATTATAATAATCATCAACACATATTATAGAATCATTACGACATGAATAAGAACCATCAAACCACACTATTTCACCATCTTCAATCCCTGTTTTTAATACAAATCTATTATCAGACAAATCCAACAAAGTGTTATTTGAAAGATAATATATAGAGTGTATGTCTTGAGAACAAACAGCGAGGCTAAACAAGAAGAAGAATGTTACTAATGTGTATTTCATGGTTCTATGTTATTTTGTTTTTCCGGTTTGCCGGAACCCGCGTATGTCACTAATATATATCATAATTTTCACCTTATATGTTTATTCAGCCTATCATTTAAATAACCTTTATGAATAAATGAATAATTCAACATAATATTTTCACAGAATTTCAATATAAATAATTTCTTGCATAATCGCCTAACAGCGCTGTCATAACCATACAGAAAACAAAAAACAACAAAGAAAAAAATAAATATAGCCCGATTTTTCTATTGTTATTTTTACGTATTTCCACACTTTCTTTTATATATTTCTTCTCTATTTTAGAATATTTAGCCGCAGACACAAAGGAAAAATAAAAATAGCCACACACAAATATTGCCATGATTTTAAAAAGAGTAGTGACTTCTTCTACTAAATATACCCGGAAGAAACAGACTAAAATCATGTTTGTTACCAACCAAATAGGATATAAAATATTCATCACAGCTAACATCGAAGGAGCGAATAATCCTGCCATTTCCGGTGCGCTACTTTCACCCCACAGTCTTTTTTGCCAACGATAGGTTCGATAGAATAAATATTCATACATATAATAAAGGCTTCTTAGGTATTTCATAATTTATTTATATAAGACCTATCACATTCTTTCAGCATAACAAATATAGGATATGATTATGCAATATGCAAACAAATGTATATTTATGGTTCTACGTTATTTTGTTTTTCCGGTGGATATACTACAGTCCAATTCATACGTTGCAAGTCTTCCAATGTTAATCGGTAGCAATCTAAAATAGGTACATATTTGCGAACACTGTCACAAGGTGCTCTATAGTATTTAGTAAATTTTTCACCATCCAATACTAAGAACTGAATATATGCACCCATCAATTCGTCTTCCCAGCCACCTACCCAAATCACACATTCAAGTGCAAACAAGGAATCTTTCGGAATAAAATTACCAGAAGTATTATCGCAATAAAAGATTGTATCCTGAGAAATATTTGATATTTTATCAAGATCAAGTTGATAACCTATTTTCTTGCCGGATTTATTGACGAATGTAATGTACTGATGACAGTTCTCACAATTATCCGGACATCCTGCACAAATAATGGCAAGGAATGATAACAATATTAGATTTTTGATCTTTTTCATATTACTTCTTCACAATCTTATATTCTTTTGTTTGTTCCTCTTTCCGTAAAGAAAGAATATAGACTCCGGGAGCATAATTGGATAAATCTAAAGTATAATTCCCGTCCGATACTTTTTGCTGCTGGAGTAGCTGGCCGCTACTGCTATATAATGACAAAGAAATGTCACCTCCTATCTCCTGAATGGAAACTTGTACCTTATTTACTGCTTCGTCGGGAGATATCTGCACTTTGTCTTCTCCGAATACATTATCTATAGACGTGGCATCATCGTTATTATCATCCGTTCCTCTCGTTTTTGACGGAGCGGATGCACGATTGTCTCCCACGTATGTCAGTTTGCGATTGGTTCTATTACCATAACTATCATAGCTTAAATGGATATATTCTTGAGAACAAACAGCAAGGCTAAACAAGAAAAAGAATATTACAAATGTGTATTTCATGGTTCTATGTTATTTTGTTTTTCAGGTGGATATACTACAGTCCAATTCATGCGGTGCAAGTCTTCCGGTGTTAATCGGTAACAACCTATAATAGGTACATATTTGCGAACACTGTCGCAAGGTGCTGCGTAATATTTCCTAAATTTTTCATTATCCAGCACTAAGAATTGAAGATAATATTCATCTGCCAATATATCTTCCCACCCACAATACAGATCACTAGATTCAAGTACGAATATGGAATCTTTAGGAATAAAATTATCAGAAGTTTTATTACAATAAAAAAACGTATCCTGAGAAATATTTGCTATGTCATCAATAGCAAGTTGATAACCTATTTTCTTGCCGGATTTATTAACAAATGTAATATACCGATAGCCATTTTCGCAATTACTACGACATCCTGCACAAATAATGGCAAGGAATGATAACAATATTAGATTTTTGATCTTTTTCATATTACTTCTTCACAATCTTATATTCTTTTGTTTGTTCCTCTTTCCGTAAAGAAAGAATATAGACTCCGGGAGCATAATTGGATAAATCTAAAGTATAATTCCCGTCCGATACTTTTTGCTGCTGGAGTAGCTGGCCGCTACTGCTATATAATGACAAAGAAATGTCACCTCCTATCTCCTGAATGGAAACTTGTACCTGATTTACTGCTTCATCGGGAGATATCTGCACTTTGCCTTCTCCGAACACATTATCCATAGACGTGGCATCATCGTTATTATCATCCGTTCCTTTCGTTTTTGACGGAGCGGATGCACGATTGTCTCCCACGTATATCAGTTTGCGATTGGTTCTATTACCATAACTATCATAGCCTAAGTGGATATATTCCTGTGAATAAATGGTAAGGCTAAACAAGAAGAAGAATGTTGCTAATGTATATTTCATGGTTCTATGTTATTTTGTTTTTCCGGTGGATATACTACAGTCCAATTCATGCGTTGCAAGTCTTCCAATGTTAATCGGTAGCAATCTAAAATAGGTACATATTTGCGAACACTGTCACAAGGTGCTCT
>ENA-USUG01002885-USUG01002885.1-human-gut-metagenome-genome-assembly--contig:-NODE-2885-length-24854-cov-4.995076_pt1 | contig 24854 bp, 17 predicted proteins | sample MGYA00250059_ERZ773394 | MGnify/ENA primary metagenome ERZ773394 (study PRJEB29103, sample SAMN06111957) | human gut metagenome | biome: human gut; feature: ankylosing spondylitis patient; material... | reverse complement strand
TTCCATAAAAAAGTGCAAAGCCAGCGCTTTGCTATGTGTACCGCTACTGTACGAGCATTTTCCTATTCCATAAAAAAAGTCCGTACGAACTGTCAGCATTCGTACAGACTTTTCTTCATCTTCTTATCGCGTTGAACAGAAATTCATTACTGAGCGATACTATACGCACCATTCTGAACGGTTACGACGGTTGGCTCCTTAGAAGGTTCTCCGTCTGACTTCCATGTAATGTTTGTACCTGTCAAACAATCCATCTTAATTTCTGTCATAGATTTCTTTAATGCATCACTGATATCAGATACGCTCTGATCCGGTGTGATCTTTGCCTTTTCAGCGGCTGCCTTAATGCTATATACACAATCGTAAGCATCTGCGGCAAACTGGATCGGAGTATCTTTAAATGCTGCTTTATAAGCTTTTACAAATGTCTGTGTCTTATCATCCTGTGCATCTGCAGTAAATGGTGTTAAGAACATAAGTCCTTCTGCAAGTTCTTTGTCAAATCCCTTTAATGCAAGGATACCATCCATACCATCACAACCAAAATATTTTGGTGTAAATCCGGCTTTTTTAGCCTGTGCAAGGATTAAAGAAGCTTCCTGATAGTAGATTGGAAGGAATACCATCTCAGCACCTGCATTCTGTGCTTTCTGGATCTGTACCGAAAAGTCTGTCTTGCTGTCTGCTGTAAATGCTTCCGCAGCTACAACGTCAAGCTTCTTAGCTTTTGCTTCTTCTGCGAATTTCTGATAGATACCTGATGAATAAGGATCCGAACTATTGTAAATTACAGCTATTTTTGTAGCAATCTTATGATCGGCAATATAATCTGCTGAAGCACTACCCTGATTAGGATCAGAGAAACACATACGAAACGCGTTGTCGTACTGAATAGATTCTACTGCTGTAGCAGAAGGTGTCAACTGAAACATATTATCATTATGAGATTCCTCTACGACTGCTGTACAAGGGTTTGATGTAACCGTACCGACTAACATCTGCATACCCCAATCTTTTAAGCTGTTGTAAGCATTAACAGATTTCTCTGTATCGTTTTGGTCATCTTCAAATTTATATTCGATCTTCTTACCATTGATACCGCCGTCTTTGTTGATCTCATCAACAGCAAGCTGAATACCATTCTTAACGGCCTTTCCGTAAATTGCTGCATCACCGGTTGTTGGTCCGATACCACCAATCTTAAATGTATCAGATGATCCTGAACCTTTCTTTGCACCGCCGCAGGCACACATTGAAATTGCTGTTGCAGATACAAGCAGCACACTTAATGCTTTTTTCCATAATCTCATGAGAATTCCTCCTTTTATTGAGTTTGCAATGTCAGCAATCCAAAATACAAATACAGGAAATAGTCCCCACCCAAATTATTCTCTCCTATAAAAGTAATCTAAAAACTGCTGTACCCTGTATGGTAATTTTAAACAGATTATTTGTCAATAGCAAATGTAAATTTTAAGTAAATTACCCGAAATTCCGCATTTTTCAGAAAATTTTTGTGCAATTTTAAAAAAGATATTTGAACAGATTTCCATACTGTTCCTGCATTTGTATACTCTGATCTTTCATAGTTTTCTTCTTTCTTTATTTGACAATTATTTTTTTATATTTTATGTTGGTCGAGCTTGCCATCCTATGCTATGATATATCAAAAAGATAAAAGAGGAGGGATTTTATGTTCCAGACTATTGAAAACAAACACCCTGCATTCTATCAGGTGTTTCGTATATTTGTAATCCTTTTTGCATCCATCCTATATGCATGGAATCTGCGCTGTTTTGCAAAAAACGCCAATCTGCTGCCCGGTGGTTTTTCCGGTGTATCTCTTTTATTACAACAAATCGGGATCCACTTTTTTCATATCAGCATTCCGTATACTTTTTTTAATATAGTCCTGAATCTGCTTCCTGCCTATATTGCTTTTCGTTTTATAGGGAAACGCTTTACTTTGTATTCAATCATTGTCATCTTTTTATCAAGTATCTTTGTCGATCTGCTGCCTGCCTATGTTTTCACACAGGATGCACTCTTAGTCAGCGTATTTGGTGGGATCATCAACGGATTTGCAGTCAGCCTGTGTCTGAACGTAGGTACAACAACCGGTGGTACTGATTTTATCAGCATCTGGCTGTCTCAGGAAAAAGGCATTGATGCATGGAACTATATTTTCCTTGGAAATATTCTTGTCCTGACAGTTGCCGGAGCATTATTTGGCTGGTCGATCGCACTGTATTCGATCATTTACCAGTTTTGCAGCACACAGGTGATCCAGGCATTATATAAACATTATAAAAAAGAAACGCTCTTTATCATTTCGGATCATTCGGATGAAATTTATAAAGCGATCCGTGAGCTGACAAACCATGATGCTACGCTTTTTCAGGGAATCGGATGCTATGAAGAGAAAGAAAAAACATTAATCTACTCCGTGATCAACTCCGAAGCCAAAAGAGAATTGGTGCCATTGATCCGCTCCATCGATCCACATGCCTTTATCAATATTGTCAAAACCGAGGAGTTATCCGGCAGATTTCATGATATTCCTCATGATTAAAATGTATTTTCACATTTTAATTTCCGATTTTGTTTTTCGATTTTTTCTGTCGTCATTTTCAAACTTGTCAAAGCAGTTTTTTTGCCTTTTTCCATCCTGTTAAAGCAGTTGTTTTACTTTTTTCAAACTTGTCAAATCAATTTTTTGCCTTTTTTCCATCTTGTCCAAGCAGGATTTCTGTTATTTTCTTTGCATCTGTCACACTAAAAATTCTCTTCGCGTTACCCATGTTCTTTTAAGACATATAGTAATTATATACCTATTTGACAAGGAGAATACAAATGGCACGATTTACCAATCAGGCACAGCTTCGCTATGGCAATGCAGTTACTAATTCCAATATCGCCGTTGGTGAGATTTTAGAAGTTCTTTCTGCGAAAAAAACTGCCATGCAGCCAACGTATGGCCAGAATGATACGATCACTTATCTGATCACTCTCGTAAATGCCGGTAATACAGCATTTACAGATCTGACGATCAAAGATGATCTTGGAACTTATGAATTTAATACAACTACCCTGACACCATTAACTTATGTTGCTGATACGATCCACTATTATATCAATGGCACTCTTCAGCCGGCACCAACCGTTACAGCCGGACCACCTCTTACGATCACCGGAATTTCCATTCCTGCCAACGGAAATGTTACGATCGTATATGAAGTAACTACCAATCAGTTTGCACCTTTAGCTCCGGAATCTTCGATCAACAATACTGCTGTTATCAGCGGTGGCGGTATTACACCGATCACGGTCAAAGAATCGGTCCTTGCTGACAGCTCACCTTTGTTAAATATCACAAAATCTGTCAGCCCGGTTCCTGTGGCTGAAAACGGTCAGCTCACCTACACTTTCCTGATTCAGAATTCCGGAAGTGCACCCGCCCTTGCAGGATCAAACGCCGTGATCACAGATACGTTTGATCCTGTCCTTTCTAACATTTCTGTCACATTTAATGATACCGCATGGAGAGAAACAACCAACTACACTTATGATGAAACAACCGGACTTTTTGCTACTCTTGCAGGTGAGATTACAGTTCCTGCTGCAAGCTATACACAGGATCCTGTCACCGGCGCTTGGCTTGTAAATCCGGGTGTCAGCACATTAGTGATCACAGGTACGATCTGAAAATGCCATGATCGCTTTTAGTGATCATACAAAAAGAAATGATACCATACTCTTTTGTGAATTATAAAAAATCCCACAAGAACATCTTAATTTTCTTTATAGAAAGTGGGGCTGTAAAAAAAGTCCTTAATTAACAGAGATGCATTGGCCATTGCCAATGCATCTCTGTTTCTTTATGTTAATTGATGATTATTTTTGATTTTTAGGACACTTTAATAACCCTTATGTTAATAAGAGTTTTTTCGGTCTATTCAGTTGCCGATATTCAGGCAATAAGCTTCAATCTATTGCGTTTATTATGATATTTATAAGGATTAAAAGCACATGCAATCAAGGTTAGTTCCAAATTTACGTTTTCCATGCCTCTTCGGAAGAGTCTTTTATAAGATCTGTCCCATTTAATAACACCAAAGGTTCCTTCGGACTGTATGCTCCTGTTCCTTCGAAGCAGTGCTCCGTGTACTGATTCAAGGTTTTCAATCACTTCTTCATGTATTGATGTTAATTCCATGTTTAATCTTGCTGTTCTGTTTCCTTCTTTTTTCTTACAACATTCTTCGCGATAAGGACAACCGGCGCAATCTTCACATTCATATATTTCTTCTGTCCGTCCATATTTGTTTTTATAAATATGTTTATTGTATTTAAACATAAATCTCTTCCCATTTGGGCAGACAAGAAATCCATTGGAATCTCTTTTAAAGTTGTTTATCCGGTATGGATTATTTCTATACTTTTTTTCTGTTGTTTCCTTCTTAAACATGGTAAATTTCATGTACTTTTCCATTCCGTGCTCTTCACAGTATATGTAATTGTTGTATGAGCCATAGCCGGCATCTGCAACAGGATATTCAGGGTAATGACCATAAGTCTGATTAAACTTTTCCATGAGTGGGATGAAACATTCCATGTCAGATGCGTATTGTTTGACATCAATAACCGCAATGTATTCATCACAAATGGCTGCCTGTAGATTATATGCAGGCAGCAACTGGTCATTTCCCATGTAATCAGTTTTTATTCTCATAAAAGAAGCTGAATGATCGGTTTTCGAATAACTGTTTCTATTATCGCCACATATTTCTATATGCCTGGCATAAGTCTTTAATCTTTCTTTATAATTAGTAAGTTTCTCGTACTGACGCTGATATAAGGTTTTTCTTCGCCCTTTTCCATGGACAAATGTATCAGGATTAAGTGAAGTTAACTTAGCATACTTATCCAAGAGTTCTTCCAGATATTCAATGGCATATTCATCTCTGGTTTCAATTTTAAGTCCGTAATTATTTAATACCTGTGAATTCATTTCATCTATCAGTTCAGAAACATAACTAAAGACTTTAAGACGATTTCTTGTACATGATTTCTTCCATACCCATGTTGTTGTCTATATTTATAAAATATTCCCCTAAAATTTCAAACGTTCTCACATACAAAGAACACAAATCTGGACTATCTGGATTTTTCCTATACATCTCATTATCAACCCTAACAAATATATTAAGTGATAAAGGTGTGTCCTTTAGATAATCATCAGTATGTAGATTATGATCAACAATAAACTTGCTCAGTTCACTAGGTGGAATATCCAGATCTAAATAATTGCGAACAAAATCCACCTACTCTGGTGCTAGCACATTATCTGAAGCAGCTAAATACAAAATAAAATTAAGCATATCTACTTTCATAATCTGACGCGCTGGCATTGGAAGCCCTATTTTCTCATCACTCCCACTCTTATAGCACTATATGCTGTCGGCATAGAATTAATCAGCTGCTTGTCAGATATAGCAATACATCCAGTTGGTATCATAGCATTGTTTTTCCGCCACATTGCCGGATAAACATATATTTCACGTTTATTACCATCTTTGTTAACAGCATATATTCTGCTATTCTCAAAAACTATATTGAACTTTGCGTCAACTAATGCATTTTCTTTTATTCCCTTTATCAAATTGCATTGCCTATCATACGGAATTATATCTGCCATTTTTTCTTTTTTTGCCCAATCCAATAATTGTTTTGCAGCATGTCGATCAAGAATATCTTGAACTCGTTGATTCCAAAAGTGTTTAAGACAGTCATGGCATGCAGTAGAACAATTATTCTTACATTTCAGAACCAATTCCGTTTGATCTAACAAATCATGAAGTCTACCAGCTAACATAGAACTATATCCGGCTCCGCTTGATAAACTATCAAATAAAAATATATCTACAAAAACCTTATCTGTATCATTTCTTAACCGATATCCACCTTTTAAGTCGCTAAATTCAACATCAAGCAACTGTCCCGCAGCTAATACCATTGCCTCTGTTAGCGTTTGTGCTGCACTATTTATCCACATTGCATCATAATCTGTGTTTATTACATCGTTATCTAATGTTATTTCAATTAAAACCATATCAGTCATGAAGCGATGTCCTAAAAATGCATTTATAACATTGTCCGGTGTGTGTGTGCATTTTGTTTTAATATGTGGGTGTCTATATGGCTGAGATATTTTTTGTAATGCAGCTATATCATCCCCAGGAACCGCAGCTCCACATTCAGTGCACATAGTAAATCCCTTTGATTCTGGACCCTGATTTAAAATAGTTAAGGGTTGATCTACTAATCTTCCATATCTGATTAGCGGATATTCTATTGATTGTAACATTTCCTCATTCTTTATAGGCGAAGCATAACTAGGTAATTCTGCATACGACATCTCAGCCTCTGCTTGTGCTTCTCTAATACTTGTACCCCCGGCAGGTGCGAATCCCCATGGTTTGACTAATCGTTGTACTTTAATGGAATCGTGTTTGCAAAATGGGCATATATTTCCACTTATCAAATCGCCTACCCAATTACAAGATTTATTTTCACAGTATGATATAATTCTGCTATATTCATTACTATCAAAATATTTTCTTGCTGGATGTTCTCTGTCCTCTTCTTTAAATTTTGAATGGAAATTATAAATTCCACCTGATTTGTATGTTTTTTTATTTACAACAATGAGTCGTCCTGGTGCATATTCGCTTATTGCCATATCCAAAGCACGATCAGGCTCTTGTTCAATTTTTGATCCGTTTGCGTTTTCGATACTAAAACCAACTACATTTCTCGGAAATGAATACGTAGGAAATATACCCTCTTCCAGCATTACATCCAAAAGTTTCTTCTCATTATCATTAGAGTCATAATAATCCTCATTAAATTCATCTACTTTATCTTTCAAATGTTGCAAAGCCCAAAGTAATTCTGTCTTTTGTGCTTTCAAATTGTTTTGCATAAGAGATGGTATCAATCCATCTAATCTATCCTTTGAAAAAACCTTATTTTTAACATAAACGCAGAATTCATCATAGTAATTATTTATAAAATCAATTATTCCAATTGTATTTGCGGCTTTACAATATTTATCAAGATAATCCGAAAAATATACGACATTCATATGTCTATAAATAAGCTTTTGATTATGCATATCTATTGAAGGGTACCTTGGTTCACCTGCGATGATCTTTTCTGGATTATTGAAATAATAACTATCGTGTGGTCCATTGTCCGTATAAGTCACAATCGTAGAAATCGCCGATCCCCGTCGTCCTGCTCGTCCTGCTCTTTGCTGATAATTCTCCCGCATAGGGGGGATATTTCGCAATCCCACAGCTGTTAACGAACCAATATCAATACCCACCTCCATTGTAGTAGTACAACTAAGTACATCAACAGGTCCCTTATCATCTATATATACATTCTGAAATCTAAGCTCATATTCTTCTGTTGTTGACCACATATCAATTCTTTGATCTTTATGTGATAGCTGTGCTGTATGCTCTTCCGTATTGATTCTGGTCATCAGTGCATCCTTCTTCCCCGCAACTGCATCCAAAATTGGCTGACGCCAAAACTCCAGGCCTTCAAATTCGCTTTCTTTCATCTGAATAGGTTTTCCCTCACAACACCATACACATTTACCCCATAGTGTAAACGGAAATACTCTTCCGCAATTTGGACATTTATACCATGAATGGCTCGCATCAAATTTCAAACTTATAAGACTAGGATTCAAATAATAATTTTCATTATCATCTTTGCCTTTTTGTGTAAATTTCAGCAATGCTTTATATATATGTGCTTGTTTCTTCTTGTCAATGTTATTTTCTTCAAATAATTTTTCATATCTAGTAGGTAGCTTCCCGTCTGGTGCAAGACCAAAACGCACAATATTTGTTATTCCTCTCCTAACTTGCCTTACAATATCATAATCATATGCATATGTATCCGTTAATACTTCCGCAGCCCATGCTGCAAAAAAACTGATGAAAAAATCCTCATCAAGATTTACACCTACATCTCCCAAATCGTCTAGAACATCATATAATACATCTGTCTTACATGGTTCAATCCAGCACAACCCCAAATCAGAAAACGATCTGAAGTTACTACATATAATCCTCAGCAAATAGCTTGAATACAATTCAGGAACTGTAGCAAACTTTTGTTTCTTTAAATCTGCGTAATCAAATTTACGTCTTCCTCTCCTAGATATTTTTTCTATAGTATCCTTCATTTCTTGCAAATGTTCATGCAAATCCCTCTCATCTGAGCCATAGAAAAATCGCAAATTATGTTCTAATGCTACTTTTAAAAAGGAAACATATAGCAAATCCATACTATCATCCTTACCTGTTTCCCTATTCCAATCATTTAATTCTTTTGCAGCAACGGCAATTGCCTTTCTCATGGCATCCTCATCCGCAACCACAGTTAATTCCTTCGCTAACGTTGCAGCTCTCTGACGACTGTCCGAAAACAACAGTACTTTTCTTCCTGCATTAGGTGTCAATTCTAATTGCTTTTTTTCTGTTATCACCGGTGGCTGAATCATTAATTGTTCTGAAACCAAATGGAAGAATGGCTCATTACCTTTTGTTGCGAAATCAGTTACATGCAAATGCCTCTTCTTACACTTTGGACAGGAACTAAAAGTATATACAAATTTATTATCTTTAGGGCAATTTGTACTATATGCAACATGTAAGTACCCAGGGCTTCCTGCAGAACTATCATCAACCTCTAATCTCCCTGAAAACGAATTTAACCATCCTGTTTTCACATTATCTTTTCTTTCACATGTTACATTGTCTGGAATAACATAAAAATGAATTTCCTTAAAGTTATCTTCGTAATTGGCACCCTTTTTATTCCAAATAAACTTCTCTGATGGCTCAGTTTCATCAAAATAGCCTTTTAAAAAGATGGCTCCACAAGACCGGTCATTTAGTAATTCATATACTTTTCCCCCACATTCGCATATATCTTCATGGTTACCTATATATACTTTGCCAATCGACAAATTTGTACTCTTATCCCTTTGGGTACAGCATGGATTACTACATGCATATATACCCTGAATCCCCCTAAACATCATGTGTAATCTCGACGGAAATAATACTTGTCCCTCTGTATTCTTTGCTATCGGAGCTATAGCAAGCAGCACACTTGTTGCCTTTTGAGAAATGTCTTTTTCACAATCAGGAAAAACCTTTTCTGAGAGTTTCTCAAATGAACACACCTTTCCCCGACAACACTCCATAATAATCAGCAACTGTTCTATTTGAGGAAGTTTTTCATACAGATAATTTTCTATGTTCTTTTCTTTAGAAAAATCACATTTATCAGTATCCAATCCTAATATATCGCACACTTCTTTTATAGATTCATATTTTTTTTCTCCATGAAGCAGATCAATATTAAATTCCGAAAGTGCATAAGGATCAGCTGATATCAAATTTCTATATATGAGTTTTTCACGCTCTCCTACAATAATTTCTATTTTCTTATCCTCATCCCTGTCAATTGCTGTTAAATCACATACAAACTCTTGAATCTTATCATTTGCATTCTGTGGAATACTTGCACTCGTAAGAATAAATTGGATTTTATCCCTTGAAACTCCTAATTTATTGATAAAGCGCCTGATCAATAATGCTACTTCGCCCCCTGCTGCGCCTCTATACATATGTGCTTCATCAATAATAAACAAAAGTTTGTTATCTGCACTTTCGTTTAGCCAAACCTTTGTGTCATTCCAAATATTCTGTTCTTCAGTACGCATCAACATATATTCAAGCATAGAATAGTTTGTTATCAGAATATCAGGAGTAATCTGTTGCATTTCAAATCGAGTAATCAACTCTGCATCGCGATAGTCAGTATCATGTTTTCCTTTTAATAAACCATCAATAAATTGCTCAATATTATACTTTGCTGGAAACTTTCCCATAGCCTTTAATTGCATTATCGTTTGTTCATCACGATCAATTAAATTTTTCTTTAATGTTTTAGCCAGCTCTGTATCCTGACTTCTTTTTGCTTCTCCTGCATATGGAGTTCTTCCTGTATACATACCAAATTGTGGTCTTCTCTTTTGTCCTGTATACTCATGAAACATCTCATAAAATTTTTCTGATCCAATCATCCTTCTCAGACGACCTATTTGATCTGATACCAACGCATTCATTGGATAAAGCATCATTGCTCTCACACCACGCTGTCTCCAAGACACACTTTGATTTTTAGCCTCATTTATTAACTTTGTAACCATCGGCCACATAAAACATTCCGTTTTACCGGAACCTGTTCCTGTCGCAACAAAAAGGGTATCACCACTATAAAACGATTCAATCGCCTGAATCTGATGACAATATGGATTTCTATATACCCCCAATTTATCCTCGATCATTCGTGCCAGTATTTCTTTAATATCATCTGGAATTTTATCGCTTTCATTTATGCCATTTTCAATTGTCTTGTATGCTGGATTAGCCTCAATATATGGCTCCTTCCATAACACGCCTTGCTCCTCAAGCTCTTTTTTACACAGATCTCTCAATTCATCATTTTTTCCAAAATATGCAGTCTCGATATACTCAATAAGACGATGTTTTAAAGCTTCATGTGTATTTCCAATACTATATTCATCCATATCTTATCCTCTCTCCCTGATTTCAATTCCCAAATCTTTATTCAAATACTCCCTTATTAAGTCCCATACCTCACACGGCACCACATATCGTACTTTGTCATTATATCTTGTCCTCGGCCAAGCATATGTATCCAATATTATCTCTTCTCTCAATGGCAATCCACAAAACAATCTCAGTAATACTACTGGTGACTTATATTCAACCTCTGCCTGTATCCGCGTCCCATACAAAGACCTCAACCCCAGCAAAATGCGTCTCTCTTCTTTATAGTCATGCAATATACCCTCAATTGCCTTCCCATACCATTGTCCATTCATATATTTTAAAATCCAATATTCGTGACTCTCGTTAATTATAGTTATTCTACCCAAATGTCTGTTCAAATCCTTATTAGGCCTATCAATCCATGATTCAGATGGAATTCTTCTACCTCTTATATCAAAAAATTCAAATTTGCTTATATCATCACATAGAGACAAATCGTTTCTTTCATATACCCACTCTATAAATTCTCCTATGTCATAATGGTTGCACTCAATGCTTCCTTTATCTTCCTTACTATCGGGCATTATTCTGGTTATTCCAACCATACTTACGCTTACTCTTTCCTTAAGGAATCCATAAATTCTCGAGTATTCAGGTGTACAGATAACTGTCGTATAATGAGGTACTGTTACATGTCTATGCTCACCCACTTCAACAAGTTCACCTGCGCAAATCATTTTCTCTCTGATACTACGAACAGAATTTGTAATGGTCTTATCAACTTGATCTTCATCTATAAACCACTTTAAGCATTCCGGTTCACACTCCAAAAATCCCCTTAGTACCTCTGAGCATCTGCCTAATAAATATTGTTTGCTTTTTGAATTATTATCTCCCCAATATTTATCTTGGGTTGAAATACGCATCCACTCACAAATAGCAGAATATATTAATCGAGCCTTATAGCAATATGAGGATTCACCTGGATACTTCATTATTTTCATATCATTTGACATGACTCTCATCAATTCATTCATTCTATCTCTTTATCCCTGCTTTAACTAACATACTTTCTGCATCCTGATCTGTATCTAATTTACAACACTTCAAAATGGAAGTACTCATAACTTCACCCATCTGTTCTGATTGAATTATCATATAATATACATATAATATCTTTGAAAAATCAATTGATAACTTTTTGTTAATAATACGCTTAGAGACAAGTTTTCTAAACACTCTATCATAATATGTTTTGCACTTTAACAGATCCATTTCATCTATTAACAAGTTAGTATTATTTTCAACCGTTACTAATTTTTCCGAAGACTCATATGTATAATACCTTTCAGCATCCACAACTATCGCATAATTATAAATTGTTTTAGGAAATAATCCTAAATTGTCTATGTCCGATATGGTAAAAATCAAACATCTATCTTTACATTCAGAGCAGATTGCAGTAAAAAGTTCCTCGTCATACTTATTTAATACTCCCTCAATCAGAATAGTTTTGTTGTTTTGGGTATTTATCTTATTTATTATCTCCGTCATATTCGCAGAAACTGCATCATGTATCCTTATACAATATGGTAAATCCGCTCCGGTTACTGAAGATATACATTTAGCTAATATAAGTGCTATGCTTTTATCCATAATAAATGCCTTCTGACACAATAAAGCAGCGACACACGTAGCAGAGATTTCTATCGCATTCTCAAAATAAAGTTCTATATTAGATCGTAAATCATTTTCAAAATCATCTATGGTTTCCGCCGGTTCACATTCTATGGTTTCGCTTACGTCAATTGACTCTTTACATTCATAAATATCTTCTATTGACTGGGTTCGCACGTTTCCAGTAACACTTTGACTACCAGTATCCCCCAAAAGCTGAAATCTCTTAATTAACGCATCATCCAGTTTCCGTTCATAAACTCTATGTTCAATATTTTCATAATACTCTTTTTCTATATTCTTATAGCGATTTAAATCTTCCTGTACCTGGGTCAACTCTTGGTATAGTGAATCATTATTATCCTGCAGCATGTTTTTCTGGTTTTCCAATGCCGCAATTTCATTACTCAGCCGCTGCTGTTCCTCGCTATTTTTTATACGAATTTTTTCCAGTTCCTCAGCAAGTTGTTTTACTTTTGCATCATTTTCTTCTTGAATCTTTTTATTAATCTCAACTAGTTTTTCTCGATATATCCTAGATAATTCTTGTTCCTGTTCTTTACATTTCCTTTCATACTCTTTTTCAGCTTCACTATCCCATTTTGCGAGAATTTTTTTATGCTCACTCTCTTCTTTTTGCTTATAATTTATTATCTGCTGATTAAGCTTATCAACTGCACTTTTTAATTCAGCATTTTCTTTACTCAGTTTTTTCTTTTCTTTGATAATACGATCTTTTTCCTGTTCTTGCTGAGCAAGTATCTCTTTTTCTTGTTTTTTTAGTAATCGATCTGTTTCCTTCTTATATTCGTTCTGAATCCCTTTCTGTTCAATTATCCTAGAAATATCTCTATCTAAAACTGCCATCTCATCTTCACTAAAAGACAATCCCTGCAATTTCAAAAAAACTATGTACAATTCAAAAGGCAAACCTTCAGGAGAATTATCACTTACTTCTTTGTATAAATGAATCAGCTTTTCTTCATCATATTGAACTATTTGAGAAATATCTATATCATCACAAGCCGAACAAGCAGTTTCAAATATTGTTTTTAAGCCGTTTAATACATAACTTAATGCAGAACAGTATCTCCCATCACCTTTTAAATATAAATCACGAGCTATTTTGGGCAACATATTCTTTACTAATAATGTTTTTTTGTCTAACCGGCCAAGTCTTTTCACATATTTTTCATACCGTTTCGGATCATCCTTCATAGGTTCCAAAAGTATTTCCATATCTGCATATTTGCAAGCAATTAACAATTCCTTTTCATTGAGCAATTCCAGCAAATCAGACTTATATAGTTTCATTTAATATCCCCTCCAATATCTGAATTAATGGCGTCGAAATCTTATTCTGCCTTATACATTTAAACATATACTCCCTTACTCTTCTGTTTCTCCATTCCGTGTATAATAATTTAACTCTTAAATCTATAGGTATAAATGACTCAACTGCATTACCAAATAATACTATATATTTTAATAAGCTTTCTTCATCACACCCGACATTTGCTCTATTTTCTTTTTTTATTTGTATTATCGTATTTAATGACTTACAAGACAAGACATAGATAGTTTGTCCATTCTTGAAGCAACTAGTATCAACCTCTAATTCTTTGTTCCTGATCTTCTGTATTTTTCCGTCAGATTCGACTATTAACATAGTTTTATTTTCAATGCCAACAATTTTGTCGGGAATCGAATCAAGTTCAACCATCTTATGATCTATCTTCAGAAGTTTAGAATTATATTCAAGCTCCATCAATATAGTCTCTGACTTCAGCTCATGCGCAGCCTGTCGAAATCTCGTTCCACTTGAAATATACTTTCTATCAATATTTATCAAAATATCATTTGAATCTATATTTACTGCAAGTAATTTATCATTGTATTTAATTTCTCGTGGAACAGGCAGGACGCCATTATAAATATATGTTTCGGGCTCATCATTACCTGACATCACGCAACCATATACTTTTGTATTTGTCCTATCTACAAGGTACTCATCTTCCTGCTTAACCAAAGGAGGCCAAATCGGTATATATTTAGGTTCTTTTTCCAGCAGGTACAGTTGCAAATACTCTCTTAAATAAAAGGCAAGATATTCAAAAGCTCTATCTGATATATCAGACGAAAGAATCACCTTATATATATACCACTTTTCATTTTTGAGCTGTAATATACCTATTCTGTTACCTTTTAAACCTGAAATCTTAGGTATAGTGTCATCTTTTTTTACCCAGTAATACTCTATATCCGTTGAGATATTATCGCCATGATGAATCTTTCTTCCTCCCTGTTCCGAAACAGTAAAAAAAGCTCCATGATAAGAGAATCCATCCGCATAATCTGACCAATGCTTCATAATACATGTAGCCTTATCCACAGGCGAATACGATAAATGATATCTTTTTTCACATATAGGAATATGATGTATAGGTATTAAAACTGTACTTTCTTCAGAAAAGCGCTCCCTATTTACTAAGTAACTACTTTCTTCATCAATGGATACCTGAAGTTTACTTTTTTCAGCAGCCTCCATCAATGATCTTGGCAACGCCTTAAACCCCAAACTCAATTCAAACGTTCCCTTAACTGCCCCATTCCGCAAGTAAATAGGCAATCCTATCCGCTCATAAATTGAATCTGTCGGTACTCCATCAACACGCTTATCGCATTCGGCAGACGTGTTCTGTCTCTTGTAATGTGCAAAATAATTTGAATACTTACTCCTTCTTAAATGAACAGATTCCCCACATTCTGGGCATATAAACCGGTCTCTTGAATAAACGGAGCCCACTATATATTCGTCGGCATTACACTCTTTCTGTTTTCCTCTTCCATAGCAATCTAAAGCAGTTTTCATTTATCCCCTCTTTATATCGTTTCTACTACTTATTTATCTTCTTTGCATATGCGTACATTCTTTTCAGCAAATTCTCATTTTTCAAATCACTCGAAATGTTCAGGCTCTGTTCAAATCCCTGATATGTACTAAATCCTAGCATATATACCGCCATTGCCATTGCCAGTTCCTCATCTGCAAAATTCAATTTATCTGCAATCGCTCTCAATTCATCCAAAACTGTGTCATGTGGAATTGTAATATCCTTATCTATAGATACAACCTTTGCGATCGTATTTGGAAGTTCCATACACATATCATAAAATGCAGTATCACAACCAGTGACAAGTGCATAGAATTGATCCATACTTACCCTTCGAATCCTTCTATGAGATACACTTGAACCATTAACTGTGGTTGCCCATTTTATATTTTGAGATTTTTTAGCAATCGCTTCTACTAAAAAGCAGGCACAATCGTCATTCTGTAATAACTGGTTCTGCATTTTGATATACGTTTTTCCGGCTGAAGATGAATTCATCGTATTATGCTTGTTTTTCATTTCAACATAAATTGTTCTAACTCTATCCCCTTCCGGCAAGGTAATTCCCTCTTCATTGTGATAGATAACATCCCATCCACCTTCTTTTCCATTATCCGGCACATGGCAATCATTTATATACTGGAATATCCTCTGATGAAAGTAACCTATATCATTATTTGCTGATTTATCTCTCTGTCTGAAGATCTCATTTCGAATCAATTCATCCCAGCTATACTGATACACATTTTTATCAAAAATCATTTTTACTGGATCTACAATATTACTGTTGAATTTTTCTATATCAATTGGCAATAATTTCTTATCATATTGAGCAATTGTAGCTGCAACATGCTTTGTAAAATCGTCCTCTGAAATAAACCCTAATTTCCACATTATTAAATAGCCTCCCTCATTTGTTCTGTCTCACACACCATATCCAATGACTTACTGATCTCTTTCGCAATTTCATATGCAAGATTTACTGGAACAGCATTGCCTACCTGCTTATACTGTGATGAAATATTTCCACAGAACTCCCAATCGTCAGGGAACGTCTGACATCTTGCATTCTCTCTTACTGTAAATGGGCGAGCCTCCAACGGATGACATCGCTCAGTTTGTTTTTGTGACGGAGATGTCAAAACAGTGAGTGAAGGCTCATCTAAGCTCATTCTTCGTAATATACCAGTTCTACCGCCTTCCATGTTCCAACAGCTCTTCATATATTCTTTTGCAATTGCCGGATCTATATCTTTCCAATATCCTCCTGGGGGCACTAATTCAAATATTTTTCTCTTTTTCTCACCATATGGAACACCTGGTCCTTCAGGACAATCAAGCAAAATGTCTCTAAGCACAGGTTTATAATCATGCTCTTTAGGAAATGAAAATGTAATAGTATTTTTCAAATCATTCCGGATTCCAATTGTAATAAGTCTTTCTCTTTTTTGTGGCACACCATAATCCCAGGCATTTAATACCTTTTTATCAATTGTATATCCAGCCTTCTCAAAAATGTTTAACATTGTCTCATATGTCTTGCCACCATCATGTGTTAATAAGCCTCTCACATTCTCAAACAAGAACATTTTCGGCTGCAATTTTTCCAAGAAAACAGCATAATGATAAAACAAAGTTCCTCTTGCATCTTCCAAGCCTAATCTTTTACCTGCATATGAAAACGCCTGACATGGTGCCCCTCCTGAAAGTAAATCAAGTTCGCCCTTCTTGATTCCAAAATAGCTTTCCAAATCAAGGCATGATATATTTGCAATATCATCATGAATTACATTCCAATTAGGTCGATTTTTTTTCAAAGTATCTGAAGCATCCTTATCAAATTCTATTAAACCCAATGCATCAAAACCCGCTTTTTCTACTCCTAATGCCAATCCTCCAGCACCGGCAAATAACTCTATTGTAGTTTTCATATATGTACCTCTTTCAAAGTTTTCATTTATATAAACATATCATATTACATGTACTAAAAAACGTACTCGTCTAAAGATTTTTGTTTTCATCTTGATCTTGAATATATGTCATGATATCACCATAATCCACTCCTAACGCATCACACAGTTTATCAAGCACAGGCATTGCCACATATTCATTCTTAACAAGCTTAGTCATGGTATTGGGTGCAATATCAGCTTTCTTTCTTAGATCCGCACGGCTCATTTCATTTTCTGCCAATTTTATTCATAATTTCTTATATGAAACCGCCATATTTACCTCCATATCTAATACAGCAAAATACGTTAGAATTATACCATTTTTCTATCAAATCCGCAATTAATACTCCCAACATCGATAGCGTAAATTGTTCTTCGGAAAATATGAGCAGACCAGCTCCTTGAAAGTTTTAAGATTAAAAACCTTTACAAGTATACCATATTTTTCATTTCTTTACTATCTGGTGCACTTAACAGGATATAGGAATATATTGGTCAATCATGCATTTGTTCCTCTTTTATAAATTAAGTCTCTCATCCAGTACATGCCTTTTCTTTCCAGCCCCGGGATTTCTTTTCTGACAACTTCTTCATGCGACAGGTTGCGTTTTCTTTTTACTTCTCTTACAAGTTCATCCTGTTGTTCTATTTGTATTTTCTTATTTTTCTGTTTCTGTTGATACTCCATCAGATCGATCAGACTGGTTCCGTTTCTTGTTTCTATGCGCAGCTGTGTCATTTTATGCACACCTGTTTTTGACCATCCCATTGGTCTGCTTGATTCTCTTGCTGACAGTACATGGCTGATCTGCCTCTCCGCACTGCATCCCCATACGGCTCCGTTCCGCCATATTCTGCCAACTCCCGATTTTCTCCAAACATGACATTCTGCCTCACTCTGGTTAAGAAATGCTTCTTCTCTTGACTTTTCTTTCAAAAAAGCGTATAGTCCTCTTTGCTTTTAGTTCACTTTGTAAACTAAATATCTATATACTATATGATACAGGAAACCGTCTGATAGGATATTCTTTTTTCTCGATCAGACATCACGCATTTTCCTATCAATCTTATAACATTATAACAGAAAAGCAGGAACAAAATGAAAGATAACAACTGGAAACAAATTGTACAAATGCATGGAACATTACGTCTTTTTTGCAATCTTGCCATTCGAAAGACACCAAAAGGCGAGACTCTTTCGGCACAGGAAATAGACCTGATGTACCATGTCGCTTTATCAAAAGAAGCTGTCACACCCGGAATGCTGACTTCAACGATGGGGATCAGCAAAACAATGATCAGCCGTCTGATCGACGGACTGACACAGAAAGGTATGATCTTAAAAAAGAAAAGTACGACAGACAAGCGAAGCTATTCGATTGTTGTCACACAAAAAGGAAAAAAAGAAATTGATAACGCATACCAATATTACATGGAACCGATTTATCGTTTACAAAAAGAAATGGGAAAAGAGGATCTTGAAACTCTTTTTTCCACGATTGAACAGGCAAATGAAATTTTACATGAATCTACTCTTAGTACCTTCTGAGAAAAAATTTCGAGATAGAAGCTGTATATGAAAACCCATCTGGAAAGATTTGATTTGAAACGACACCGAGAATACACATATAAGAAACGGAGAAATATTATGACATTTTATCAGGAATTACAATTAAGCTCTACCGGATCAAAAAATCTTATCAAAACAACAACCGATCCGAAAGAACGTCGCCGACACATTTTAATCTACAACTTTAAAGTCTATCTTGTGATGGCTTTTTGCTTTTTTACGGTAACCGCCTTTAGTGCTGTCTTTGGTTCACAAAACAGTGTGGCCGGTGTCGTTGTTCTTTTGGCGCTTCTCGTGCTTCGCCAGGCAGACTTTGGCATCCGTACCACACATGGATTGCTATGCATTGCCGGAATTTTTATGATCCTGATCATTGGTCCGCGCTTCAGCAATGTGGTATCTCCATTGCCTGCCTTATTGATCAATCTTTCCTGCATTTTCTTATTAATGCTGCTTGGCTGTCATAATGTAATTATGTATAACCATTCAACATTTGTACTCGGCTACCTTTTGCTGTTAGGATATGACGTAACGGGCAAAGCATATCAGATGCGCGTGATCAGTCTGTTATTTGGCATGTGTCTTTGCATGGCTGTTTTTTACAAGAACCAAAAAAATCGTCCTTACCACCGTACTTTTTTTGATCTTTTCCATGAATTCACATTATTTTCAGCAAGAAACCGCTGGTATATCAAGCTGACTTTTATCGTATCCGGTGCTATTTTTATTGTCTCACTACTCGGACTGCCAAGAGCAATGTGGGCAGGGATTGCCTGTATGTCCGTCTGTCTTCCGTTTTCAGCGGACAGCAGACAAAGAGCGCAAAAAAGAGGGGCATTTAACATTGTAGGATGCCTTTTCTTTATCATTTTATATCATGTCCTTCCGACCTCCCTCTATCCATACATTGGTGTAATCGGAGGTATCGGTGTCGGTTATTCTGCCGGATATTCCTGGCAGACCGTCTTTAATACATTTGGTGCACTCTCGATCGCATCCGGTCTGTTTGGAATGCGAACCGCTGTACTGCTGCGTATCGTATTAAATGTCTTTGGTTCTGTTTACACGATCATATGTGATAAATTATTTGACAGACTTTTTAATCTGCTGAGTACAATGAGCAGGCAAAATACAATGGAAGTTTCCTGATTGCTCTTTTATGATTTCTGTGAGCTATTGCTTCTTCTTACTTTTTGGCAAAAACAAACTTAGCAGCAAAGATACCACAAAAACACCTGCTACTGCGTTTCCATTAAAAATATCTCCGACTGCCTGTGGAAATGCTGCGAAGAAGTTGCCATCTGTCTGTGTCAGACCAACACCGATCGAAAAGGAAAGTGACACAATGATCATTGTCCGATTATCAAACTCGCACTCTTTTAACATTTTGATTCCTTCAAACAGGATCGAACCAAACATCATAACCGTACATCCTCCCAAAACAGCCTGTGGAAGTGAATGAAAGAATGCTCCAAGCGGTGGAAACAGCGAAGCAAGGATCAGGATCAATGCTCCCATCAAAAGGGTAAAACGGTTGACAACACCTGTCATCGTAACCAATCCGACATTCTGGCTAAAAGAAGTCAACGGCAGACAGCCAAAACATCCTGAAAGTGCACTGGAAAAGCCATCAACGGCTAATGAACCCTGCAATTCACGAATCGACAGTTCCCGATGCAGACCGCCTTTTACGACCGCTGTCGTTGCTCCTGTTGTTTCAGCAGCCGAAACCAAAAAGACGATTGCAATTGTAAAGAATGCTCCTATTTGAAATACCGGTTTATGTTCTGTCAGGAAAACAAGCTTAGGAATGCTAAAAAATCCAACTTCTTCTACTGTTTTAGAAATCCCGGAAAAATCAATCATTTTGGCGGTTCCGGTCAAAGTAAGGATTGCAGATAATGCATAACCGGCAACCAGGCCAACCAATATATTCAAATTCTTATACACACCTTTTAAGCGGTAATGCGCTACCAGACATACGATCAATGTAAATGCACCTACCAATAGATTATGCAGGCTGCCAAAATCTTTTGCTCCACTTCCGCCGCCCCATGAATTCATACCAACTGACAAAAGGGAAAGACCGATTGCAATGACAACACAGGCTGACACAACCGGAGTCAGAAATTTTCTCCAATATTTAGCACTCAGTCCCACAAGGCCTTCAAAAATACCGCCCAGAATGACAGCACCGATCATACCTTCATAACCAAGCTTTGGATTCGTACAGATCAATAAAAGACTACCTAAAAAAGTAAAGCTTACTCCCATCACGATCGGAAGTCCCGAACCAATCTTCCAGATAGGATATAATTGCAAACACGTTCCGATTCCCGCTACAAACATCGCACATTGTAACAGGCTTGTGATTTCTGCACCCGACAGGTTCTTTCCTGTTCCTCTTACCAATGCGGCACTGCATACGATCAAAACAGGTGCTAAATTTGCTACAAACATCGCAAGCACATGTTGTAATCCAAACGGAATGGCTTTTGAAAGCGGAACCCTTCCATCTAACCGGTAGATATTCTCTACTTTTGCTTCTGAAGTTTTTTTCTTTTCCTGACTCATATTTTTTCCTCTCTCATCCTTTACTTGTTTTTTCTTTTGCACAGTCAGACCCACAAAGTCGCTCTTGCAGAGCTTTTCTTTCTGCTTCGCAGAAACCTTTGTTCGTTGAAACATGCATGAAAAGGAAATGCCTGCTTCGCAGTCGCTCCCTTTTCTTTTGCATGTTTCATTATATCATGAATTCGCAACACAAGAGAGCTTGCTTTCTTGTGCAGAATTCATGAATGACAAAATCTTTAAGCACGAAGTGCGGCAAGCGTTCTACGCTTGGATTTTGGAGTTATTATATCATGGATTCGCAATGTAAGAAAGCTTGACATCAAAAACTCTATTTTCAAATCGCAAAGTGCGTAGTATAATCAATACGAATAAAAACAGAACCGACGAAAGGGAAAAACAATGATACCAGATATGAAAGCGAATTATCATACACATACTTTCCGTTGCAAACATGCCGACGGAGAAGATAAAGAATATGTAGAGGCTGCGATCAAAGCAGGAATTAAAACACTGGGTTTTTCGGATCATTGTCCTTGGATTTATGACGATGATTTTGTTTCAAAAATACGAATGCTGCCTGATGAGGTAGATGATTACTGCCGTTCTTTGGAAATGCTGCGTGAAGAATATAAAAAAGACATCCGTATCCTGATCGGGTTCGAAGCAGAATATCTGCCTGCTCTGGTAGAAAAACAGGATGCCTTTTTAAAGGATTATCCAATCGATTATATGATACTCGGGCAACATTTCTTAGAGCATGAGCTCTTTCCTTATACCGGAACAGAAACACAGGATGAATCCGTTCTTAAAAAATACGTAGATACCGTGATCGAAGGATTGGATTCCGGACGCTACCTTTATCTGGCACATCCCGATCTGATCAATTATCAGGGTTCTTTAGAGATTTATGCAAAACATATGCTGCGCCTTTGTCACTACCTAAAAGAGCATAATATCCCCATCGAGATCAATATGCTCGGAAAGTATCAGGGACGACACTATCCTCGCACAGAGTTCCTCGCTCTTGCCGGACAGGTCGGCAACTCTGCGATCATCGGTGTCGATGCACACACACCGAGACATTTGCAAAATCACCATGTCTATGAGCTTTGTGTCGAACTCGCCCAAAAATATCATCTGAAATTAGTAGATGAAATGATATAAAAAAGTGCAAGAATTGCTAAAGCAATTCTTGGTGATGCACCACTACTATACGAGCATTTTCCTATTCCATAAAAAAGTAAAAACAGCTAATTGGCATTTTTCTTATATGAAATCTTTGCCAATTAGCTGTTCTTATTTTTTAGTCTTTCTATCTCTTGATCATCTGATGGTAATCTTGACTTTCGACTTTTCTTACTGATCTGACAGTAACGCTTTCTTTTCCGGCTTTCTGTCTCTTTACTTACAGCTTTTTTATTACATGATCTGCTTTCGCCAAATTACATTATTATATCTCTGTAAGATCATCTGTTCCGACAGAATCTGTCTTTTCGACCGCAACAGTCTCCTCTGACTTTCCCTGCTCCTCTTCTGAAATTGGTGTCATAAATTTTTCAACCAGTTTGGCTACACCATCTTCATCATTACTTGCAGTCACATAATCAGAAGCTTCCCTCACTTCTTCCTGCGCATTGCCCATCGCAACACCAAGTCCTGCACAACGAAGCATTGGCAGATCATTATAACTGTCACCGACACAGATTACCTTTGCTTTCTTGATATCCAGATGCTTCATCAGCTTTTCAACTGCTACACCCTTATCCACAAATTTTGGAAGAACTTCGAGATAATATGGATCAGAACGGAAAATGTTTAGTCTGTCAGCAAACTTCTCTTTCATGATCCGTTCGACTTCTTTCATACGGTCCGGATCACCTGCTAACAGGAACTTGTTGATTGGGAAGGTTAATTCTTTGATAAAATGATCAGCTTCACGAATTGCCACATCACAGGCTTTTGCGTCTGCAACGACATATTCGTTGATGCCATTACCGGAAATCAGTTCTTTCGCATCGTCATGAAATACCAGAATGCCTACATCTGCCATCTTAGCAGCTTCAAATACCGGTTCATACATATCAGAAGGAATTTCCTGATTATAAATGCATTTTCCATTATGGCAATTCACAACAGTTGTACCATTGCTTGCGATCACATAACCGCCATACTCCGGCAGACCGATATTTTTTGCTACATGACGTACTCCGGCAATCGAACGTCCTGTTGCGATCGCAACCGTCTTGCCTCTTTGCTGTGCCTCCATAAGAACGGCTTTGGTATGTTCCGAAATTTCTTTCTTAGAGTTTACTAATGTACCATCAACATCTACCACTAACATATCATAACGATCGCCTTCCGGCTCTTCGATTCCTTTGACTTTACGAAAGATCTTCATAAACTCTTTGCCCGTGATCGTTTCATGCTCGATCAGATATTCAGCAAGCTTGTCTAAGCAATCCATATTTCCTGACAAAAGCTCTTTTGCCTTTTCATAGCATGATTTTAAGATCTTCATGACTTCCTGATCGACTTCTGCCTCTGTCGCATCACCACAGTTCATAACGGTTCTGCCATCAAGATATTTATTCTCTACGGATTCCAGTCCGATCAGTCCGAACTTCTCTGACATACCATATTGCGTTACCATAGAACGTGCCAATGATGTTGCTTTCTCAATGTCGTTAGAAGCTCCGGTCGTTACCGAATGAAAAACAAGTTCCTCGGTAGCACGTCCACCAAACAAGGTAACGATACGTGTTAAAAGCTCTTCCTTGCTCATCAGGTATTTTTCTTCTTCCGGTACTTGCATGACATAACCAAGCGATCCCATGGTACGTGGTACGATCGTGATCTTTTGTACCGGTTCTGCATTCTTTTGTAATGCGGTCACGAGTGCATGACCGACTTCATGGTATGCTACAATTCTCTTTTCTTCTTTTCCAAGAATGCGGTCTTTCTTTTCTTTGCCGGCAATGACAACTTCTACTGCTTCGTAGAGATCACGCTGGTTGACAGCCTTTCTGCCGCTGCGTACTGCCATGATCGCCGCTTCATTGATCATGTTGGCAAGATCGGCACCAACAGCACCACTCGTTGCCAATGCGATCGCATCAAAATCAACCGATTCATCCATCAAAACATCTTTGGCATGCACCTTTAAAATATCGACACGACCTTTGAGATCCGGCTTTTCAACGATCACACGTCTGTCAAAACGTCCCGGACGCAGAAGTGCTTTATCCAGAACTTCCGGTCTGTTTGTCGCACCAAGAATGACTAATCCCTTCGAACTGTCAAAACCATCCATTTCTGATAACAACTGGTTCAATGTCTGCTCACGTTCATCATTACCACCGCCATAGCGGCTGTCACGACTCTTACCAATTGCATCGATCTCATCAATAAAGATGATACATGGTGCCATCTGCTGTGCCTGCTTGAAAAGGTCACGCACACGCGAAGCACCTACACCGACAAACATCTCTACAAAGTCTGATCCCGATAAAGAGAAGAA
>ENA-USUG01002873-USUG01002873.1-human-gut-metagenome-genome-assembly--contig:-NODE-2873-length-24931-cov-110.962863_pt1 | contig 24931 bp, 18 predicted proteins | sample MGYA00250059_ERZ773394 | MGnify/ENA primary metagenome ERZ773394 (study PRJEB29103, sample SAMN06111957) | human gut metagenome | biome: human gut; feature: ankylosing spondylitis patient; material... | reverse complement strand
CAGAGATGCGTCGCAGAAATCTGCCACTCCACCTCCTGAAAAGATGGCGTAGTCTCCGACCGTCGTCGCAGCCAGACGATTCCGCGCCGTGCTCAGGATGGCGGCAGACGTTTTGGTGAGGGAGGCATCGTAGATGTCTGCGGAGGCAGTGCTGCCCACAAATATTGCGTGGTTCCCGACAGTTGCAGCGGCGGATCTGTTTTCCTCGCTGCTCAGAGCGGTCACGGTGGTGCGGGTGAGCGAAGCATTGTAGGCGTCCACTGTCGTACAAAAACCATTGGCTCTTCCGCTAGCGAACAGTGCGTAATTGCCTACGCTTGCGCCTTTCACATTCGCTCGTGCAACACTCAACAAAGGTGCTGTCGTGAAGGTGAGTGAGGAATCGTACGCCAGCACATCGCTCGTCACGGTATCTTTAGTCATGACCCCGTCGACCGTCCCACCTGCGAACAGCGCGTAGTTTCCGACGGCTGCACCTCCGATCGCGGCTGTGGCGCCTATTATGTGGGCGGCACTGCGGGTCAGAGAGGCATCGTATGCATCCACAGCGCTCACGAGATTTTCATAAAAGCCCAATAGATTATATGACGATGCGCCGCCAGCAAACAGCGCATAGCCGCCGACAGATGCCGCCGCATGACCGCACCGTTTGCAGCTCAGCTCTGTCGGTGTGCTCTTCGTAAGGGAGGTATTGTAGGCATCCACGGAACTGCTGACGTCGCTGCCAAAAAAGGGATTAGGGGCTAATCCACCCGCAAACAAAGCGTATTTGCCGACGGTCGCGGCCCGCATATCATATCGTGCAGTGCTCAGCGCCGTAGCCATCCCGACCTTTTCCAGCTCTGCACTGTAGCACAGCCTCGCCTTGCCGCTGCTGTCGCCAATGTACATCTTTTTGACCTTGCGGGCCTTACCGCCGATGCCGATGTAGGCTTTTTTCATCTTGCGGGCTTTGCTGTTAACGCCCACATAAACTGCTTTTGCCATTTTGAAGTTTCACCTCCTCAGACGTAAACTACAAGGAGTTTTCCGTTTGCAAGTGCGCTTCCTGCACCCGGGTCATTCGTCTGGCTGACAAAGCTGTCGGCTTTTCCCTTCAGCTTGCCGTCCGTTTCGGTCTTCGTGTATACCATTTTGAATTTATCGCCCACCGCCTTCGCGTCCGCAGGCACATCCTCGGTGGTCAGTGTCTTGTCGGTAAGCAGGTCAAAAGTCCCGTCGCTTCCGACACTCATAGGGCCGTATGCCATACTGTCATCTCCTTATGCATATACGATGAGCACCTTGTTGGTGGCAAGGCTGCTTCCCGCCCCCGGGTCGGTGGTCTGGGCAGCGAAGGTCAGGCCGTTGACACTGTTGGCCGTGCCGCCCGCAGAGCCGGAACCAGCGTAGTTGTGGGTGTGGGAACTGTTGGCTTTGCCGTTGAGTTTGGTGTTCATCTCGCTTTCGGTGTAATACCGGTCATCGTGGGTATGGCTTGCGTTCGCCTTCCCATTCAGCTTGATGTTCATCTCGCTTTCGGTGTAGTACCGGTCGTCATGGGTATGGCTGGACGCCGCCTTGCCGTCCACGAGGCCTTTCAGCACCTTGCCCTGATTTGCGCTCAGACTCTGGTCGGTGGCCGTGCTGGTCAGGTTGTCCTGCACCCCGCGCCAGGTGTTGGTGTCCGTGAACTTTGCATCCGCAGGCACACTCTTGCCCAGCGTGCAGGTCATAGCGACCGGCACACCATCCTTGAAGTATACTCCCTGCGTAGCAGAACCCGCGTTCTTGTTCAGTTTGTTGGCTGAGTTTGCCGCACCGCCCGCGCTGGACGAACCAGCATAGTTATGCGTGTGACTGGCCGCTGCAAAGTCGCCCACATTCTTTGCCGCAGCCGTGCCAAGGGCAGGAAAGTCTGTGATGTCCGACTTTGTGTGCTTATGTCCTGCGGTCGGCAGTCCCTGCAGCTTTTGGTCGATCTCCGCTTCCGTATAATACCGGTCATCATGGGTATGGTCAGTCGGCGTAAAAGCAGTCGGCTTGCCGCTGATGCTGTCCCATGCCGGCGCTGCCACGTCAGAAAACTTGGCGTCCACTTCGCTTTTGGCGTAATACAGGTCATCATGAGAGTGTTCCGCATCCGCCTTGCCGCCAAGCTTCGTATCCATCTCGCTTTCGGTGTAATACCGGTCATCATGGGTATGGCCCGCAGTAGCAAATTGTCTTTTATGTACAGGCCGAAGTTCGTTTCCATTCCATCCGGCGAGCCATGAATAACTTTCATATCCAAGACCGTCTTTTGAGTATGCAAAACTAAGTGTTCTACCATCACCAATATCCTTGATGGTATTGTGTGTATGCCCTGTATTGCTTTTTCCAGCCAGCTTACCATCCATTTCAGCTTCCGTATAATACCGGTCATCATGGGTATGGCCGGTGTCCGCTTTCCCCGCAATGGCGCTGTTCACCTGCTCTTTGGTGAAGTATCGCCCGTCATGGTCATGCCCACTGTCAGCCTTGGTCGAGAGCTTCTCATTGACCTGTGTTCCATTTTGAAGATCGGTGTCGTTCTTCAGCTGAGATGTTTTTGTCGGAACGCTGAAATTCACCGCCTTGTTTCCGTCCACAGCCAGCTGAATGCCGTTCACCAGGATCTTCTCGATGATATTCGGCTGTCCTCCGGCTCTTTCGAGGCTCTGCACCCGTGCCGTCAGGGCGGAAAAATCAGCCACGACCTTTGTTCCAAAAGCTTCCAGCTGGCTGAGCCTTGCAAATATCACTTCTCCTGCCATTCGTCATCCCTCCCCGAAGACACGAACCATCATAGCATCAAACTCGCTGTCGGTCGCAGCTCTCGTCGAGATGCTGCCGCCGCTGGTCACGTTCATGCCGTCGCCTATCTTGACCAGACCCAGCTTGTCCCGGGTAGCAGGGGTGTTGACCGGCTCTTCCTTCTTGATGAGCGCTACGATGACGTCGATGTTCGCCGTCGGCTTCCGCACGGCATAAAAGCGCACATGACCATCATAGGTCTCTATCATGCTGGCCAGCCCTGCCGGAGAAGCCGCCTCGAAGTTCTCGAGAGCGGTGGTCCCCAGCGGAGTCAGGGTCGAAAGGCATCCCGGCACTTCCACATCGCAGTAATACTGGTTCGGCCCGATGGCAGACTCCATTTTGACCCAGTCGCGGACGGGCAGGGTCAGTTCGTAAGAAGTCGTCCCCACCCCAAAAATCGTCAGCACCAGCTCGATGTCCTTCGTCGGCACCCGGATAGCAAAAAGCCGGAGCGCGCCATTTCGCGTCTCGACCGCATTCGCCAGCCCTGCCGCCACCGCTGCCGCATAGCTTTCCAGCCCGGTCGAACAGAATGGTGAATGTCTCTCCGTCAGGTCGGGGACTGTGATGTCGCAATAGTATTGGTATGGCCCCTTGACAGGAGAAAGTTTCTTCCAGCTGCCCTTCAGAGCCGTCAGGTCATAGGTCTTGTAATAGCCGCCACTATACTCCGATTTGGCTTCTGCAATGACGTTTTTCGCCTTGTCCGAATATCGCTTTGCCGAATCCTCGCTGCTTTTGGCATTCGTCTCGCTCTTCTTTGCGGCTGCGGCGCTTGCGGCAGATTCGCTTGCGCTCTTTGCGGAAGCATCCGCACTTGCCTCGCTCCGGTTCGCACTGGCTTCCGACTGGCTGGCCGATGCTTTCGATTCTGCCGCGCTCTTCTTTGACTCTGCGGCGCTTTTCGCCGAGGCGTCTGCACTGTTCTTCGAATCTGAGGCCAGTTCTTTCATCCGCTCGATGCCCAGCCGCACCATCTCGATCACGGCCTCCATCGACCGTGCGATGTACTCGCGCACCTCCACGCCGTAGATGGCCTTCCGGACGCCCTTTACTTCCTCTTTCAGCAATGCGAGCACTTCATAGTAGGTCATTCCGCTCCTCCTTTCGCTTGCTTTTTAAGGTCAGCTCGTCTCGCTTATCTCGTTGACGTGTCCAACCAGACCGTTCAGAGCATCTTTCAGCCGGCTGACTACCGCGGTAAGGCTGTCAAATCGCCTTGAGAGCTTCTTGCTCGTCCGTCCGAAGGTGAACTCTTTACGGTCGACTGCAGCCAGCGGCAGTTTTACTTTCGTGCAGACCATCCACCGGTCAATATCATGGGGGGTCGAGAGTATCCGGGTGCTCAGCAGGAATCCCAGCTTGTCCACATTCTCGCCCGCATCTCGCCGGTCAAAGGCCTTGATGGTCAGCGTCGGCTCGACGACCTGCTTGTAGTTGTCCAGCTCCTCCAATGCCGCTTTGTAGAGGGAATCTTCTGTCGAAGCCTGCCCGTCCACATAGATGTGCCGCGAGTTCAGTCCGTAGGCCCGAATGGAAAAATCATTTTTAGCGCTTTTGGAGATGGGCTCGTAGGTCGTCTTGGAGAATATCCACCAGCCTTTTTTCACTTTTTGGGTGCCGTGTGCCGTGACGCTGTTAACGAGTTCCGATGTCCTCTTTTCCTCGAAAGACATATCCAGCATATTCACGCCGTATTCAATGGTCTGTTCGGTGCGCGGGACATCCTCTTCCTTCAGGTAGTCGTAGTAGAAAAAATAATCTTCTGTACCCGGGTCATTTGCAAGCCTCAGGCGCAGGTATCCGTCTCTTCCTTTTTTGTGCTCCAGCAGATATGTCGTCAGGATGCTCCAGTAGCTTCCGACCTGTGTACCGCTTTCCTCCGTGCTGATGCTCTTGCTGTCCACAGTCACGTGCCCCCGCTCCATGCAGTTCACGGGGCTGTATCCCTTATCGCTCTGGTTCGGGCGCATCATCAGCTCGAGGATGCTCCCGGAGCTGCTTGTCGTCTGGTAACTCCCGGCGTCCAGCTTCGTCTGCATCCGCGACAGCTCGTCCAGAACGCCGTCGGCAGTGACTTCGAGGTCGAGCTCGAATTGTTTTTCAATACCTGTTACCCGGCCAAAGAAGATGCACTCTTCGTCCTCTTCCACCATGACCCAGGTCTGGCCCAGAAGAAAATTGCTGTAATACGGATTTTTTATGGTTCCGAAACGGGTCTCCACCTGGTAAGGCACCAGGCAGCTGAATGTACCCGCCGCCTTGTTTTCCAGTTCCACTTCTGGTTCAGCGAGGATGCCGTCTGTTTCTTCTCCTTCAATCGAATCTCCGTAGGAGTCATAGACAAGCACTTTTTCGGTCCAGTGGAAGCGGGCTGTCTGTGTACCCAGTGAGTTTTTGAAGTCCACTGCCACTCTTCCGGCGTATACTTTGTATCTCATATCGTTCTGCCCTCTGTAGTAGCACACTATAAAAATGCCGGCCTGTATTCCACGCTCACCATGACGGCCTCGTCAGCCTGTACCACGACTGTCCGTCCGCTTCTGTTCAGTGTAGCGTCCATCGTGCCGATGTTCACGGTCTTTTCCGGTGTCAGCACCGCACCGTCGCCGGCATAAAAGCTCATCGTTCCGCCAAACCATGTCCGGATGCCGGTTCCCTCTTTCAGCTCTGTGCTTCCGGCTTTGAGCTGAACATAACTGCTCTCATTCGGTTTTTCTTCACCGTCGTGGGTGACGGTGCCAAGCAGCCGGATGCTATCATTTCCAACGAGAAATCCCTCTGTCTCGCCCGTGAGCACGAACTCGTAGCTCGTGTTTGGCTCGAGTGCAGCTTTCATCGCTCCTCCGACGGTCACAGTCTTGCCATAATAGTCATTGACCATGCCTTTCCACACGACAGCCGCAAGCAAAACAGTGCTTCCTTTTCGTCTTACCCCAAGTGTCACGGTGAGCTTGCTGTTCCATACACTGCCGATGAAATTTCCAGCCATGAGTGCTACAGGCATCTTTACCTCTTCCAGCGAAAGTCGGTGCTGACGTGTCTGGAAGAAGTATACGAGTTCTGTGCTCTCGATGCCTTCCGTGGCGTCTATGTCTGTGGCGAAATCCTCGGTGATAAGGGTGTAGTTTCCTCCATTTACGTCTCCGAGCATTGCCGCTGCCTTTCCGCTGCTGGTCACAAAGACTGCCGAAGGCTTGTCCGAGTCCACCAGCGTGAAAGTTTTTTCTTCGCCAGCCTTTATCGCCACATTCTTCATCTGCGGCGTTGCAAGGTCTGTCTCAAAGCAGAAAGGGTCCCACAGCCAGTCGCCGTTCGGCTCTTTCACGAGATATTTGAACGGGTACAGTCGGTATTGCAGGGTGATTTTTGCGTGGTCGTACTGATACGACGGCTTTCCGCTCACCCATACCCTGCCGATGTAGTACACCAGCGGCTCGTCGTCCAGGATGACTTTCGTCCGGAACGGCGCTTTCATCTCCGCCAGCAGTTTCTGCTGGATGTCCCGGTATGCCATATCGCCGACAGGGCCGTAGAAACCATGCTCTTCCTGATACCGTTCCGTGTCCAGATAAAACTGCCAGCTTCCTTCCCGGTCGTTGAACACCGGATACCCTGTCAGGCTGTGAGAAAGGTCTGCCGTTCCGTTCAGTCCCTCGATGTCGAGGGTCATGGTCTTTTCGGTCGGGGCCTGTACGATGGGGCGGCATACCGGTATCAGATAAAGGTCTTTCCATGTGTGGATGCTTCCTATCGTTATCCCGTGCGGCATATCCATATTCTCAACCTCCCCTCTGTAGCAGCGCACTACTGTTTCCGTCCAGACAAGACTTCCTTCGTCCACTCGTAACTTGCCCGACATGCCAGGCGCTCTTTCAAAAATCTTTTCGTAAACTGTAATGCCCTGCTGCAAAAATACAGCAGAGCACTGCGCTTTACGAAACTTCGGGCGGGGCAAGGCTGTATGAGATAGTCACTTTTATCTGCCCGTTCTGGTCTGCGGAGTAGCCGCTCACCCAGCATCGCCCCTTATAAGTCTTTATGTTCCCCTTTCCGTCCGGCACATCCACCAGCACCCGCCGGCCCTGTAAACAGTGGAGCAGGGTGTGATAGGTCGAGGTCCATGTGCTGGCTGTCGTCATGTACCGGTCGGCGTCCTTCGGGATATTCATCCGGATGTAGCAGTCCCAGAACGTGTGGCTCTGGTCATCTGCGACATAATAGAACTCCCAGCTGCCCTCCGCATTCCCGAAAACCCGGTCTTTCAGAGGGGTACGCTCGATGGTACCGTGCCACGGAGCGGCATCCAGTGTCGTTATCTTCTCGTCGAAAGGCTCGATGAGAAGCGGCCCGGCAGGCACAAGGTTCAGCTCTCCTGTCCGGATGACCTTCACGGGTGCATCGGCGGGGATATGGAACACGAGGCTCGTGAATCCGTCGGCCCATTCCGGCACAACAGTCTGAAGGATGCTCACGCCTTACCACCCTTTCTCGATGATGTCGCCCACGGCGTCGTTGATGTCGCTCTTTATCTCGCCGACAAGTTTGTGGCTGTTCATCACGACTTTCATGCCCTTCACGGACTCTGCCACCTTGTCGATGCGTCCGCCGAGGGCAGTAACGGCCTCCACCACTTCCCGGTACGTCTGGGTCTGTGCGGGGGCAGTTTCATATCCATTTTGATTTCTCGAGGAAGTCTCGGCCCTGCGTGCCATCCGTCCGGTCACAGTCGCCGCCATGCTGATGGTTCCTTTCCGGTCTGCAAAGGCGCTGTTCAGCCACGCGCTGCTCCTCGACGCATCCGAAAGGTCTACCACCGGGGTGATGCTGGGATGGTTGTCAGTCGAGAGATAATCTGCAATGGCGTTTGTCGTCGCAAGCGCACTACGGATGACAGCTCCGCCCACTTCGTCCATGCCCTTTTCTGCTTCGCCTTCGGTAGAGACGATACCTCTGGTCAGGCCTTCGACGACGTATTCACCGATACCGGCCATGACCTTAGAGGGCGAGTGGATGCCGAGGATATGCTTGAATCCACTGATGATGGCATAAGCAGGGCTCAGAGCCACTTTCAGGCCAAATTTGGCAGTGGATTTCACGCCGGTGGCAAGGCCGCTCATGAGGTTTCCGCCGATGCTCTTCATGCCGTCCCAGAGTCCCGAAGCCTTCTCCTTGATCCAGCTCCATGCGTTTCCGACGGCTTCCTTCACCTTGTCCCAGTTCTTAACCACAGCAGTACCCACGGCGACCGTTCCTGCGATGACAGCAGCAGCCAGCAGACCATGCGGGCCGAGACTTGCCGCGATTTTGGCAATGCCCATGCCTGCCTTGGCTAGGACTCCCGAGGTGGCAGCTCCCGCAGTGGTGGCGGCTGCCTTGGCAACTCCCGCCGCCTTGGCAACGGTGGTCACACCGGAGGCCCCATTGGCGGTGGCAGTCCCTACGCTGTTCAGCACCGGGATGATCTTTGCCGCTCCGCTGGCTCCTGCGGCCGCTTTCGACGCTCCGCCCAGAAAGCTCTTCGCGGCGGATGCACCGCCCTTGAGCCACTGCCATATGTTCGAGAGGAAGCCGCCTGAGCTTCCGCTTCCGCCGAGGTCGATGCTTCCAAAAAGCTTCGTCAGCAGTTGTGCGAACATCCCGTTTCCGCTGAAGGCATTCTTCAGCGCGGTGCTGATGGCTTTGGTCAGGGTCTGGCCAAAGTCCGTGCCAACTACGTCGAGCACCGCAGTCAGCCCACTTGCAACCGCACTGGCCCAGTCTCCGCTCATGGCGGCAACGACGGTGTTGGTAGCAGCGGCCACGGTCTCGCTGGCTCCGTCCTTCATATAGAGGCCGAACAGGTCAGAGAATCCCTGTACCAGCTTCGGGTTCATCTTCTTGGCCACCGCCATGAATCCATTTTGAATAGGCTTCCAGTTCTGGGCGATGGCGTCACCGAACTGCATCATGGCCTTCTTCGTGGCGTCGCTCACGTTGAGAGCGTCTGCCAGATTTCCCACATAGTCCGCAAAGGTCGAGCGGGTCTCCATCATGTCCTCGTAAGCGGCCATGACAGTCTCATCGTAGCGGTTGCCTCCGGCCTGTTCGAGGGCAGTCTGGTACTTCTGCTGCATGGCCGTGACCTTGCTCATCTGCCATCTCATGCTGGTCAGTGCGCTGTTCACGCCCATCAGGGCCGTCATGGTACCCTGCGTTGCCGCTCTCCGTGCCTCGATGCTGCCCTCGCCGTACTGCTCCACCGCGCTGGCATAGGCGTCTTCCCGCCCTCTGAGGTCGCCATCGTTGTAGAGCTTGTCCAGCAGGTTCATCCGCTTCTGCACCATGGAGATGCGGCTGTCATAGAAACTCGAAAGGTCGTCAAATGCCGCAAGCTGCGCCTTGTCCAGCTCGTTTTCCAGCTCCAGCTGTTCCTGCCGCGCTTCCAGATAGTCCCGGTAAGCCTGCTGGGTCACAAGGCTTGCTTCGCCGAGGGCATCCTTCGTTTCCACCCAAGCCTTTTCCGCGAGGGCGGTCTTCTCGCTCTGGATGGCCAGACGCTTGTTGATGGTCTCGATGTTCTTGTTGCTCTTCTCGGTCACGGAGGCGGTCTTTTCGTAGGTGTCCGCCCAGAGCTGGTATTCGCTCTGAGCCACCTTGTCGTCGCTCTCGTACCGCTCGATGGCCGCCTTGTAGGTGTTCTCAAACCTCGCCTGCTGTAAGTCGAGGAGGTTCTTCTTCTCGTCCAGCAGAGTGTTGTAGGCTTCCTTCGTCTTGTCGTCGCTGGCTCCCACCCGGGAGACCAGTTCGTCGTACTGTCTCTGTGCGATGTCCACACGGGCTGTCTGCAGCTCGATGCTCTTCGCCAGCGTCTCACCCTTTTTCTGGATGAGCGCTTCGATGGAAGCAGTGTTTCCTTCGCCTGCTTCCCAGAGGCTGTATTCCTTGTCGGCGGCATTCTGGAGGTACTTGTTGGCCTTCAGCTCCTTTGTGTACTTATCGGCGATGGTCTCGGCCAGAGTCTTACCCTTGCTCGAGGATTTCTTGCCGGAAGATGCAGTGGAAGCGCCTGTACTGTCGTCGGGGAGATAGCCGCTGTACTGCTCGAGGATGAGGTCGGCATACTCGCTCGGGTCAAGACCCTCCAGACCAAGAGCACTTCCAATCTGCTTTGAGACCCAGTCCTTTGCCTCGCCAGTCAGGCCCTTCAGGGCGTCTTTCGCTTTGATCTCACCGCTCTGGTACTTTTGCAGCGCTTCCGTCGCCTTGTCCCACATCGTACTGGGCTTCCAGTCCGCGCCGAGATAGGGCGTATTCCTGGCGTCTTCTTTGGCGTTGGCCTTCTCGTAGTCCTGTACCGCCTGCTGGTAGCGGTTCGCCCCGAGTCCGGCTTTTCCGCTGGGGAGCGCTCCGTCCGGCATGATACGGTCGGCCTTCATGATGCTGTAAAGCTCCAGCATTTTGTCCGAGGCCGTCTTCTTGGCTTCGTCCAGTGCCGCGCCCACAGCGTCCCGCACCTGCGAAGCGGAATCATAGCTTGCATCATAGAGCTGGCTTCTCAGGTCGGGGTCTCCGATTCCGAGTCGCAGTCCCTCCACGACGTTCCGTCCGTCCTCTTCCGCAAGCTGACTCGGCGAGTGGATGCCCCAGAAAGTCGTAAAGACGTTCCGGATGCTCTGCGCCACGGTCTGGATCGCTGCCAGCGCCCCGCTCAGAGCGCCCGGGTCCTGGATGCCAATGGCAAGGCCTTCTGTGATGTACCGGCCTATCTCTTCAAAAACCTTCGAGGGGCTGTTGATGTCATACCCCTTCTTGGCGGCATCTATGGTATCGTCCACCATACCTTGTACAGCACCCGTTGCGCGGGCTTTATTTTCCTCGACGCCCTTCGCCCCTCCGTTTGCGACATTTCCACCGATCTCCTTACCCTCTTTTTCGGCGTCGTCTTTTGCACCGGAGAACGTAAAGACATCTGCGACATTGATGCGCTGGGGTTTGAAATCGGGGTTGAACTTGAAAGCCACATTTCTCTGCTGAAAGTTTCCATTGCCGCTGAACGGCGAAAAGATGTCCCGGATGCCGTCCCAGATGTTCTTTCCCAGCTCTTCCAGCGCGCCCTTGATGCCATTGCCTTCGCCGCCTTCTCCGCTCCATGCCCAGCCAATGAGGTCGATGGCCGTCTGGATGAGCACTTTACACAGGGTGGTAAAGGCCTCGCCGATGGGTTCGGCGCTCTGGTTGATAGCGTTACAAATAAGCGTCACCACAGCCACCAGAGCATCCTCGATGTCCGGCGCGGCGTTGATGATGGCCGTACACAGCGGGTCGGCAAACAGTGCCAGTGCGCCGAATATCGCTCCCGCACCGGCGAGGTAGAGCATTCCCTTGCCGAACTTGGCAAATGCTCCCGCCAGTGTCGAAAGCCCGAGCGCAAGTTCCGGGATGCAGGTCAGCAGCATGCCGCCTGCAAACATTGCCATCATGGTATCGGCAAATATCCACAGCGATTGGCTCACTGCTTCCGGCTTTGCCATGCCGATGAGCTGGATGGCCGGTGCCAGCACCAGCAGCGAAGCGCTCATGGCCAGCATTCCGGTACTGACGCCCATGAAGTTGACCGAACCGGCAAAGTGGCTCAGAGTGCCTCCTATGACACTTAAAGCCAACAATGCAGTGCCCGCTTTTGCCATATCCGGAAGCGTCACTTTGCTCAGCATCAGGCACGCCCCGGCCACCGCCATGAGCGCGTCCGCCATCAGGAAAATGCCTGCACCCTCGCTCCATCCTGCCGAGCCGAATTCGCCCAGTGCAAACATCGCACCGCTCAGCCCAGCCAGTACAGCAGCCGCTTTTCCCAGCTGAGGCCAGGGGATCAGACAGAGTGCCGCAGCAGCCACAGCCACCGCGTTCATCGCCCCTGCCATGGCCAGCACCGCCGCACCCGAGCTGAGCTTCGTCTTGCTGGAGAGTACACTCAACGCCGTCATGAGGATCATCAGGGTCTTCATGGCCGTAGTGGCGTACTCGAGCTTCGTGGTGTTCAGGGTGCCATCGTCCACGTTCTCGGTGATGAGCCCCGCCAGAGCACATACGCCCTGCACCAGTACCCACATGCCTCCGCCCATGGCCGCGATGGCGAGTCCATTTTGAAATGTGAGCATGGTGTCCGCCACGCCCTGTGCCAGCACGAGCATGCTTCCCATCGCGGTGAGGTAGGCTGTCAGTGCGCCCATTCCTACTACGGCTTTCACAAGGCTCGTCCACTTCACCTCACTCAGAGGCTTTATTGCACCGGCCACGATCCGCAATCCGATGCCCATCTCGATGAGCGAAGCACCAAGGCCCAGCAGTGTCTTACCGCCTATCACGAGGTCACGGGCTTTCACGGTGGCAATGAGCAGCCCCATGTTCCGTGTCAGCACGTACATACCTGTCACTGCCGCCGCAAAGGCCGCGAGGTTCTGGAGAAAGTTCTCGCCCTTTATGGCGTCCGCGATGGCCACGAATCCCGAGCACAGAGCCTTCGTCGCCGCCGCCAGTCCCAACAGTGCCGCCGCAGAACCCCACAGAGTCGAGGCTTTCAGCAGCTGAGACCCGAGTCCACTCACCGCAGAGTCAAAGGCCTTCACTTCCGGCTTCAGCAGCTTTGCCGCCGTCACCAATTCTGCGATGAGCACCACCGTAGCGCTCAGCACCCAGACGAACCGCTCCGGGTTGATGCGGCTCATGACGAACATGGCCCCCGCCAGCATCAGCAGGGCCGAGCCGATGCCCGTGAGGATCTTGGTGTTCTCCTGCTTCTGCCATGTTTTCAGCGCCCCCGTCAGCGCGTTGAAGCTTCCCGAAATGCTGTCCAGCATCTTCGACAGAGGTGTTGCCAGCATCTTCCGCAGGCTGTTCATGGCCTTGGCGAACTGTGCGATGGCGTAGGAGAGCAGTCCCACGTCCAGAAGGCTCAGGAACCGGTAAATATCCGTCCCGCTGATGGAGTCAAATCCGTCTTTCAGTGTCTTGAAAAAGGCCTTCACCGGCTCGTAGACCCTGGACGCCGCGCTCTCCACGTTCCCGGCAGCGCCCTTGAACTCCTCAGCAAAGGCGCTCACTGCAGCCCCCACGATGGCGGGCAGGCTCGTCAGCATTTCCTTATACCCGTTCAGGTTCTTGCTCTGCCCGGTGATATAGTCGGCCACAGTGCCGATTGCTTTGTTCGCACTTTTCTTCAGGTCGCTCAGCGCTCCACCCACGACACCGGCCACGGTCAGTGTGCCGGCGCCCAGTCCTTCCAGAATGCCCAGCAGGGTGTAGACCCCCTCGCGCACTCCGTCCGGCAGGCTGTCGGCCCATTTTGAAGTTTCCTTCCTCGCTTCGCTCAGTTTCTCGCCGATGCTCTTTTTCAGCACGTCGCCCAGCGTGGTCAGCGGGTCCAGCAGCTTCTTGGCGCTCTTCGCGATGGCTTCCAGCTTCTCGCTGAGCGTCCCGCTTCCCAGCAGGGTGCTCTGCATCTCGGACACAAAGCTCCCCATGTTTCCTGCCACTTTCAGCAGCACTGCTCCCACCGGCCGCAGGACGTCCACCAGTACGCCAAAAGCCTTTGCCCCGGTCTTCGCCAGCGTCGTCATGGCGGTCAGAGGCACCTTCACCACTGCAAAGATGCCCTTGAAGGTCTGCTTCAGGTTCGCCGCACTCTCATCCGTGATGATGAGTTTTTTGGTCATCACATCCAGCCCTTCGGCGATGGAGCGTATCTGCTCTCCGCTGGTGGGCGGGAATATCTCGGTGAAGGCTTCGTGGACAGAGCCTGTGACCTTCCCGATGGCGTCCATGATGTTCCACAGGCTGTTGAAGAGATGCTCCCGGCCCGACACCTCCGTCAACCCTTCTGCATACTGCTCAAGGTCGAGACTGCCGTCCGCCACCGCATCGTTGAGCTTCAGAAGGGCTTCGTAGTCCTTCTGGATGTAAGTGTATCTCGGGTCGGCTTCATCCATCGTTTCCAGCAGCTCTGCATAGGTCTTGATGGTGTCGCTGAGACTGGTTGTCAGGAGTTCGGCGTTCACTTTGCCCTTCTGCAAAGCTTTCGCAAAGCTCCCCTCTTTCTCAATGGTCTCTTCGGTCACAGCGCCTTTTGCCAGCGCCAGCTTTTCCAGCACCGTCGTGTAAGCGTCTGCCTGGTCGCCAAAAGCGTCCCGCATCTGCTGCCAGCCGCTGTCGAGGCCTTCTTTCATCCTGTCCTTCAGGGCGTCGATGGAAGGCACGAAGATGTCGTACAGCCGGTTCGCCAGCTCCGTCCATGTGTCGGTGGCCTCTTCCTTGTTGCCGAAGATCGTCTCGAACACGGACATCCATTTTGAACTGACAGCGTCTTTCGTCGAGTCGATGGCCTGCCCGAAGCTGGTTGCCTGCTGGGCGGCGAGAGCGGCGCGTTCTGCCAGCTCCCCGTACTGTCCCTTCAGCTGTTCCAGCGCCTCCGAGCTGGTCATGCCCGGGTTCTTCTGGGTCAGCTCATAGGCCGCCTCCATCATGGAAGCGTACTTTGCAAAGGTCTTTTCCATGACCTTTGTGTTGGCCCACTTCTTCTGCAAGCTTGACTCAAAGCTGGCGATGGTCACTTTGCCTTCTTTGATGACGCCCAGCTCCACCGCAGTGTCGATAAGCTCCTGTTTCAGGGCTTTCGTCGCCGTACCCATCAGGTTCAGGCTCTTCCAGTCCTGTAACTGCAAATGCCCGGCGCTGTAGCTCTGGGTCAGGTTTCGGATGGTGCTCTGGAACGCAAAGCCAATCTTGCCAGCATCCGCCGTGGCGTTTGCGATGCCCATGATCATGGGTATCATCTTGTCGATCTTGCCGCCCGCCGCCGTCATCTGCGAAAGCGCGCTGGTCATCTCACTGAAACTGTAGCTCGTCTCGTCCGAGTACCACATCAGCTTATTCAGGTAGCCGTTCACCTGGTCGATGCTCTTGCCGGTGGCGTTCATGATGGTCTGGACGTTGGAAGTTTTCTCGTTATACTTATCCCATCCACTGGTGATCTGGTCCACCGACAGGCTTTTTACCATCTGCTCGCCGGCGCTTATCACCTTGTCCGTGATGCGCTGCAAGGCTGTAAAGGCGATGACGTCCAGTGCGCTGAACTTGGCCTGAACCGTGTCCAGTCCCTTCTCCATGCCGGAAAAGTCTACGTTCTCGCTGGCGGCCTGCACCTGTTCGAGTCCCTTTGCCGCGCCTTTGAAGCTGAGCTTCTCTTTCAGCTTGTCCAGCGTCCTCATGGTGTCCCGGCTGTTTTTCTCAAACTGCGCGTTGTCAAACCGCATTTCGACCACACGCTGGTCTATCTCCTGGCTCACTCCCGCCTTACCTCCTCCCATGCTCTCTTGGCTATCTCGCCAAAAATAGGGCGCATGGCGGGGTTGATGTAGTCAACTCCTTCCACGTACCCTCCGTTTCTCGTGCCGTGTCCGTATTGCAGGATAACGGCGATGGGCGTTCCGTCCACGATGTTCGAGTTCGACCAGATGATGGCGATGCTGTCTTTGCCCTTTTCCACCCGGTAGCTCCAGCTGGCAGCCGTCTTTCCGGTCTTCTTGGGCGTTGCCGCCGCCAGCGCTTCCACGCCTTTCTGACCGTATCCCGCCAGCACAGCGTCCAGTCTCCCGGCGCTGACACCTTTCAGGAAGCGTTCCGTCTTCTTGAAACCGCCCTTCTGCCGGAACAGAATAACTTTGGACACGAACCCACCTTCTCTCTGTAGCAGTGCCAGCCCCTTCGCGCCCTATTGAACTCTGTTCGTCCAGCTCAGACAAAGAGCAGCTATCCTCTCGTCCCAAGCTCTTTCTTTCGCTTAGCGTTCAGCGCCTTTCTCCGGGCCGCCTGTTCGCTCTTCGATACCTTCTTGGGTGGCTTAGGCTTTTCGTTGCAGACACGGATGAGGGTCAGCAGCCGGTTCAGGTGCCACTTTTCGCACTCGAACGGGATGCCCAGCTCCACCATGTCATAATACAGGACCTCGCTCGTCACGGCACTTGCGGTGCTTTTTCCTGAGCGGGGTCCGGCTTTGTTTGTATTCTCGTCTTCCCGGAACCATGTTGCGGTCATCGGGTCGTTCATATATGTATAAATAGCCGTGCAGTTCTCTTGTGTCAGATGGCGGTATGCTTCGTCCGGGACCCCTTTGTTCAGGGTCATGCAGCGCACATAGTCCTGCATCTGCTCCGGGGTCAGCCCGTTTTTTGCGTCGAGAAACGGCACGTGCCACTTGCTTTCCCATTTAGACAGAGAGAGCAGCGAGTGCTCCAGCGCCAGCGTTGTGGCCTTCCGGCAGATGAATTCCTCCCGGTCAGCATCCCAGTATTCTTCACCGGGTATCTGGATGGTCAGCATCTCGTCACTCTCCCTGTCATAGCCCTCTCCGTCTGCTGCACAGCAACCTCTCCCTTTGGAGAGGCATTGGCGTGACGGTCAGGCTTGTTTTTTTTTAGTTGATATGGGTTCTTCGTTTTGCAATCGGCAGTGCTCCACTTTCAAGATAAGGTTTCTATGAAACCTGCCCTCTGTAGCAGCGCACTGCCGTTTACGCCCTATTGGGCTTCTCTCATCCAGCTTAGAGTGGCCCGATATGCCAAAGGCTCCCCTACTAGGGAGCTGTCGAGCGAAGCGAGACTGAGAGGTTTTACTGCGGGTCCGCCACGGCCAGCGCCAGGGCGTTGTTTGCGGCCACAGCGGCAGAAACTTCAGCGGCCTTCGCCTTGGCCTCGTTCTCGGCCACCATCTTGCGGACATCTGCGCCCATCGCGCCGTTCATGAACTCTGCGGCCTTGTCCGGGTCGCTTGCCAGTTCCACGTAGAGGTCGGAGTAAGCCTGAGTCGCCACAAAGTCTGCGGTGATCTCAGGGCTCTTCTCGAACTTGCGGCCGTCGAGGCTCTTCTTGCCATAAGCCAGCAGCAGGATCTTCTTGAACACCTCGATGGCCTCACCCACCTTGGTGCTGTGCATCAGCTGTTCCATGTACTTGTCGTAGCCGCCGTCCTTGCTCAGGCCAAGGTCCATCATCTCGGCTTTGGTCAGATTGAACCAGAACTCTTCGACGCGCGGATTGCCGTCAAAGTCGGTGTAGGAAATGGTTTTCTTGATCATAGGTCATGCCCTCGTTCTTTCCATTTTGAAAAAAATAGTAGTGCCTGCCCTCTGTAGCAGCGCACTGCCGTTTACGCCCTATTGGGCTTCTCTCATCCAGCTTAGAGTGGCCCGACATGCCAAAGGCTCCCCTATTAGGGGAGCTGTCGAGCGGAGCGAGACTGAGAGGTTCTTATGCCGCGTCGGTAATGCCGCCCAGCAGCTTGATGACCTCGTCCGGAGTGGGCAGGGTGCTCTCACCGTTCTCGGTGCCGTAGATCTTGTCCTCCAGCAGCTTGAGCTTTGCGGCTTCGATGAGGGTGGAGTTGATGGTCATGTGGGCAGTGGGCTTGTAGCCAGTCACCTGAGTCGGGGTGGTGTCGCACTCCCAGCTGAAGGTCTCAGCATCCGGATTCTCGTTCACGGTCTCGTGGCTCTTGTCCGAGGGCGAAGCGGTGCTGTTCCATACCAGATGGATGATGTAGCCCTTCTCGGGGTCGTCGTCTGCACCGATGCGGGTACGGTAGCTCAGACCGAAGGGGCAGCGCTTCTGCTGGCCGATGCTCACGCCCTTTGCCACCTCGACAGAGCCATCACACTGCTCGAACTCGGGCGGATAGGTCAGTGCCTCGAGGGTGTACTTGAAGTTCTCTGCCGAGCGGATGGACACGTACTTGATGTTGTCGGCGTAGATGTCGTTGGGGTCTGCGCCGTCAGGACTCTCGTTCACAGCGGTCAGGCCGTTCCAGGGTGCGCCGGTGCTATACTTGCCCTTTACCATCGGGAAAACGACGCCGTGGTCAACGCCCAGATGATACAGGCGCTCGCCGGTCTTATCCCATTCCAGTTTGCTCATAGGTCTTGTTCCTCCTTTTTGTTTTTCAAACGGTCATAGTGAACACGTCGTGGTATAAATTGTCCGCAATATAAGAGCGGTCGTGTCTGCACTGGTCGAGGCGTGACACGGCCGCTGTGAGGTCGCTGTCCGGGGTCTTGGTCATCACCGTCACCGTGTAGGAAGGGTGCTGGAGATAGACGTGGCCGTCAGCGTGTACATTGCGGATGCGGTTCAAATCGTATCGGATGCAGGGGTACTGCATTTTCAGGTTGGCGGGCGGCTGATAGTACAGATGTATTTCTCCGACAGTTTCTTGCAGCACCCTCCGGAGAATGCTGTCCAGCCTCAGTCTCTGCTCACTCATGGTATATCCCTCCGAATGTCAGGATGAGGCGCGGGTACTGTACTTTCACGTCCGCCACCTTCCATTTCACGCCGCCAAATTCGGCGTATCGCATGGAGCCGAAATTCTCGTGGGCAAAAGGGTCTGCCACGATGCTCAGCCGGTTCTGGAACGTGACATTGTCGTTCACTCCATCCCCTGCCTGCAGCTGTCGGCCCCACTCCAGCACATCGCCGTAGTATTCGCGCTCCACCATTTCCTCGGTGAATACGCTGGGTGCTGTCTCCACAGTCTGCCCTTCAAAGCCGATTTTTCCAAACCATTTTGCCATTGCTTCGTCACTCCATTTCAATTCCAGAGTCAGTGTACACTAACTTCCATGGCCGCCAAAATTACTCGGCGCTTGCCGTCCAGCTCTTGGCGGCAGTGCCGTCATAGGTCTTCACGCCGGTGGTCTCTGCGTATGCGATGGGCGCAAAGTAGTTCTTGCCGTCGCACACGATAAGGCGGCCCAGCATGAAGGCGCGGCCAAGGTCGGCGGCGCTCACCTTCACCTTGTGCTCGGCGTCAGCATACAGCTTGCCGTCGGTGTGACCGTAAGCGACATATGCGCCCACGTGTACGTCCTCAGTACGATCATAAAAAGGTTTCAGGGTCATTTTTGATCTCCTTTCTTTTGCAGTGTCTGCCCTCTCTAGCAGCGCACTGCCGTTTACGCCCAGACGAAATTTCATTCGTCCAGCAGTCTCAAAACCGTCCTGCCAAAGTCTTCCCTTTCAAGAGGAGGTGTCGGCGCAGCCGACAGAGAGGTCCTAACGGGCGAGCGCTCTAAAGTTAAAGCGCCTTAGAGGTTTATTCTGTGCCTGCCCTCTGAGGAAAAGTGTCAGCTGAGCTGACGGAGAGGGCATCCGGCGCTCTTTACGCCGCCCACTCGATGGCCATAGCACTGTAGGGAGTCGTCAGTGCGCCGGAGCAGCGGGTCTCGATGAGATACTTCATGGCGTTGTAGTCGATGTCGAAGTCGTCGAACATGGAGACAGCGCCGCCCTTGTCTGCGCCCACGGTGTAGTCGCTGAGGTTCACGATAACGGCGGCCAGATCACCGCCCTTGGCGCCCTTACGGCCATCCATCTCAGGCACCGTGACGATCTTGCTCACGCGCAGCTTGCGGGCCAGTGCAGCCTCGTCGGCGTAGAGCGTGCGGCCCATGTTGTCTTCCAGCAGGAGCATCTCGGTCAGAGCGTCCTCGGTGGTGAACATAACCGGGGTGCCGCTGCCGCGGTACTCCTTGCGGCTGCGGATGACCTGCTTGATGAAGGCCTTGTACTTGTCCTCCACCTTGCTCAGGCCGGTCGTAGCCACCTGTACCTTGATGGTAAACAGGTCGGCATCGTTGAAGATAGGACGGATGCAGTTCTCGTCGATCTTGTCCTCGCTTGCCGCCTGACGGCCATCGCCCAGGATATAGGCCAGCGCCAGCTCACGGTTCAGCTTGTAGCGCATCTCGTTGCGCAGCCAGGACACCACATCGAAGCTGGTGATGTCGCTCACGTCGTCGCGGTCGAGCTTCTGCTTCTTATACACAGTGGTCGGGCCGGTGGAGCGGCGCAGCAGGCCAAAGACCTCTTCGATTTTATAATTGCCCTTCACATAACCCTTGGCACGGGCATCTTCAGGGGTCAGGTCTGCGAACATGCTCTTGAAGCGGCTGAACGGGATGTGCTTCACGCCGCCCATCACTACGCTCACCCAGTCGTCGGGCTTGTCGATGATGCGGGGCGTGGTATTTAGCAGGTGGTCTTCCGGGAACAGCCAGTCGATATTGTCGATGCCGTGGCTCAGCGCATCGATCTCGCCCTGCTCCACGCCGGCGTTGTCGAAGGCCGCCTTCAGGGTGCCGCTGGTCTTTGCGCCCTTGATGATGCTGTTGATGTCGTCGATGCTGTGCTTCAGCACGGTCTGCTTGCCCGCATCCTTGTCGAAAACATTATGCTTCATGTCGGTTTCATCCTCCTTGTCATTGTCATCTTCGCCGCCGTCGCTGGCCTTCTCTTCCTGAGCCAGACCGACCATCAGGTGACAAAATTCCTTCTGCTCGTCGGTCATGCTGTTGTAGACCTCTTCGAGCGTCTTACCGTTGGTTTCCTCGGCCATCTTGCCGTCCTCCTTGTTGTCGTCGGAGTGGGCCAGTACGGCCTCCTCCAACGGGTTGCCCTCCGGGTCCATGCCATGTTCGAGGCTCAGGCTGCCCGGGTCGTTAAAGATAAAGGCTTCGCAGCCCTCATCGTCCATATTGTCAGCGCTGTGCTTCACCACTTCCTGAATGAGCGCGCCGGGGTTGCAGCCTGCCAGTACGAGGCTCAGTTCCCGGATAACGCCGTGTTTCACCACCTGTCCGGCCTTCTGCAGACCGTTGGCCCAAATGGAAAAAGCGTTCAGGTCGCCGTTCTCCACGCACTTCTTGGCCGTCTGGCCGGTTGGCGTGTCGTTGAACTTGGCGTAAGCGTAGACCCCGCCCTTGCGGTTTTCCAGCAGTGCGTGGCCGATGACATTGTCAAGGCTCGAGTGGTCGTGGTTGTACACCATCGGCACGGTCTGGCCACTGCAGCCCTTGAATGCGTCTTCTGCAATGGTCAGCCCGTCGTAACACTTGGTGTTCGCCTTCGTCGCCCAGCCGCTGCAGTCGTAGTCAAAATTCACCATTTTGATTTCTCCTTTCTTTTAAGATTCATTTACCATCTGCTCCACAGCCTCTCGCCCTCTTGCGGCGTGGTCACTGCCAATCTGTGCCGCCTGTCCCGCGTTGGGAGAAAGATTCTTGTTCAGCAGCTGGTCTGCCTTGGGGTCTTTCGAGGGTTTCATTCCGATGACCTGACGGAACTCATTCGACGTCATGATCTCGTTACGGGTGAACTTGTCGGCCATCTCGGCCACCATCGAGACGGGTGCCAGCTTGAACGGGTCGCGGAAGTACATGATGCTCTGCTTAGCCTTGAGGTCTTCACGGCTCAGGAACTTCCGCTTCAGTTCATCCACCACAGCCGCCACAAGGGGCTCGATGACTCGGTTCTCGTAATTGGTCATGACAGTGTCGTCCGCTGTGCCGTTCATGATCTCCGGCGTCAGCCCCAGCTGGCTGTAGGCCATGTTGGTCAGGTACTCGATGCTTTTCAGCAGGTTGTTCTCGAGGCTCCGGTTCAGCTGGGTGATATGCTCCGTAGCGTCAATGTAGCCGATACCGTATCGGCTGCCCGCCAGCTGCTCTTCCAATGTCTTCCGCCGCTCCTGCGCCTGTTCTTTCCGGGCAGGGCTTTTCACGGTGTAGGGCAGCTGGATGATGAGGTCGAGCTTTCCGCTTCCGGCCTGCTCGTCCACGGCGTCCATGATGCGCAGCTTGCTGATGAGCCGCTGGACGGTGCTGTTGGGCTCGTTCATGACAGAATAGAAGGGGTTCTCCACGATAGCCGCCCGCTCTTTCGGCAGGATGACTTCTTCCTTCTGCCCGGTCCTGTCGTTGTAAAGCTCCACCCGTACATCGCCCGGGTACCACTCCTTCACCTTGCCCACCCGCATCGACCGGATCTCTGTCTCCCCCGTCACCGGGTCCTCGTCAATGTCCACCGGCACGATGGCGATGACGCCTTCGTCCAGCAGGGAGAGATAGATGTCGTACCGCAGAGCCCTGCCCGTCTGGTCCTTGTTGGCCGAAAGGTTCAGGCATGAATTAAGGCCCGAGTCCAACACCGCATCGAAGCGGTCGTTTTCGTCGAGCCTTACGTGGTTTATGGTGATCGCTGTGGCGTCCTGCGCCATCCGGGCGTAAATTGCCGTCAGGATGGTTCGGTCGGTCGTCCGGTTCAGCCTTGGCCGGTCGGGCCGGTAGCTGTAGCCCCCTCCGTACACCCGGGGAGGGTCCCGGTTCAGAAATGCGTTCCAGGCGTGTTTCAGCCTGGAGCCAAAGGTATTAGGCATCTTTATCCTTTCTAAGGAACCCGAGTTGGGGTGCCCAGCGTCTGCTCACATCCGTTCGCATCCTGCTGACCCCGGCCAGTTCCTCACTTCGCTGTTTCCGCCGCTGGCGGCGCTCAGTTCGTCACCATTTTGATTTTCTCCAGACTTCAACTGTCTTTTTTATCGTCCTTCTTCTGTCCGTTATCTTTCAATGGAAACATGATGTTCGCGAGGTCAGGGTTATGGAATCCTTTTTCGACCAGCGTATGTCCGCCGACTCCCAAAGCCTTTGCTGTCGCATCTGTCAGAGCTTTCTTACCAGCGTCTTTCATAACATCTTTAATGAAACTTTCTCCAACGTAAACATCATGCCGGAGTTGTTTCACATCCTTCTGGAGCTGCAACCGCTCTTTCTCGAGCTTCAATTCGCGATTCGGGTCATCTACCCGGATGTCGGTCTTGCCCATCAGGGTACGGTACTGGTCTTCCATCTGCATACGCTGGATTCTGGCACGAAGCTCTTCATCCGTGTATGCACTGGCATCTTTTCCAGTCCGCTTCGGCGCGTACTCGACCTGTTCAGCTTCCTCACCTGCATTCCCGTCTCCGTTGTAGTGCTTCTTTCCGGCCGCAGTCAGGGTGCCGTCTTTGTTCTGGTAACGCCGCACACCCCACTTCATGCCCTTGATGCCCCAGTGATAGAGTTCATTTTTGTAGGTCTGCACTTTACTATCACCTCACTTTCCCTGCAATGTCAGCTTCCGCCCCAGCAGCCGCGCCACTCTCTGTGCGCCCTTCTGTACTGCCCGTTTCCGGCGTGCCGCCGACATTTTCTTGTTGTACCGCTTCTTAGCGGCTTTCATGCGGGCTTTCTTTTCCTTGCCAGTCTCTGCCTCGGCCCGCTTTTTTCGGTACATGTTGTTCCGCAGTCTCGTCACCTCGTCTCCCGAGATGTACTTCTTGCGCAGCTTCAGCTTGCCGTCCTTGTCCTCGTACTCCTCGGTGGCCACCCACGCACCACGCCCGTTCGGGTGCCTTTCCCGACGGTATGCCCCGGTAAGGCGGGCTTTGCCGTTCAGAGTCTTCTGCTTGTCCCACTCTTTCTGTTGGGCGCGGGTCGGCTTCCTGTCGGGGTCCTCGCCTCTGCTGATCGCCCGGCTTCTCCGGTAGTTGTCGTATGCTTCCTTACTGTAGAAGTAGTAATATTCCGTGTTGCCGTTCCGGTCCGTGCCTACTTCGACCCGCTGGTAGTACTTGTGATTCTTCCGCGCACTGCCCTTTCCAAACAGCCCGTGCTCCATGAATTTCCAGTAATCCATTTTGATTTCTCACCTGCCTTCACTTCAAACTGATTGCATGGGCAATATGATCCCACCAGTCACCCATCATATATAACCTCACTCAAATGCATCCCGATTCAGCTTCCACGCCACGTAGGCATCCATCAGCGCCGCCACGGCGTCGATCTTCTTGTCGTGCCGCTGCTTGTAGAGCTTCCGGTTCCCGTTGGTGTCCTCCAGTGTGATGCAGTTGCCCATGGCAAACTCCATCAGTGCCTCGTCGAACAGCAGCTTTCTCTGCTCGCTCAGCTTCTTCAGTTCACCCAGCGGCACACTCTCCGTCCTTGCGCCTTGAATGACCTTCTCGATGCCAAAGGGGCCGTTCTCCTGCGCCCACCGCTCCACGAATTCCTTCGCGTTGTAGGGGTCGTAGCCAAAGGCCCGCACGTCATACTCGCTCTGCAGGATGTAGGTGTCGAGGTCATCGTAAACCTGCATCATGTCCAGCACAGTCCCGTCGAACACCTGCAAAGTGCCTTCGTTCATGAACTCCTCGTACTTCTGCCGCATCGCCAGCGGAAGCTGTGAGAGGGTGTAGCTGGTGATGTAATCTCGCGTTTTCACCCCGAAATATCCGTTCTCCATCGGGAACAGGAAGGTAAACGAGCAGAAATCGTCGCCCAGCGAAAGGTCAGCGCCCATAGCACAGGGCATCTGCCAGAAGTCCCGGTGTCGGTGCCGCAGGGTCTCCTCATAAGTAAAGAAGTAGGTGTAGCCTTCCATCGGCAGGTTGAATCGCTTGGCCAGAATATCATTCCGTGCGCCGGGCGAGTTTTCAGCGCGCTCCACATCCAGCTGGTAAGTCTCGTAGCTCACAGTCTGCCCGAGGTTCGGGTTCGCCTTCAGCCACATTTCCGGCTTGCCTACTTCGTCGATAGAGTCCAGCTTGTAGTAGAAGATGGAGACATGCGGGTTGATATACTCGCCCTTCAGGATCTCCATCAACTCCATTTTGATGGTGTCGCCACAGCCGTTTCGGACAGTACCCTCCGAGCTTGCCGCCACGATGAGATAATCTTCGTTCTTGGCTGCGCCCTGCTCAATGGCGCCGATGGGGTCTTCCCGGATGTCGCAGGAGAGCCATTCGTCCACGGTCGCCACACGGTCGCGCCGACCCTGTAATTTCTCGATGGTCATGGGGCGTATCTCCAGCAGCGAACCCGTCAGGAAATTCTCGATTCCTTTCTTGGTGGAGGCCATCTTCACCCGGTCGCTCTTCGCACCCGTGGTGTTCTGGATGCTGCCCATGGTCATAAACTTAAAAACAGGCCCTCTCGCCCGCGCCAGTGCTGTCCGGAACGGCGAAAGGACTTCTTCTGCCTGTTTCATGGTGGGAGCAGTCGTCACCTGCTGGGTCGTGCTCTTGTCCACCGTCATAAAGTAGGCCTGTAAGCACTCCAGATACATGGTCTTTGCGGCCGCACGGGTGATGATGAGATACTGCTTGGTGATGAGCCGCTTCTTGATGCGCTTGCGCTCGTAGTGTCCCCCATGTCCGCCGGGCTCCGGCACGTACACGCTCCGCTCCACAAAGTAGTACCAGCCGAAGATCT